>Ga0209158_1000170_pt1 | contig 52187 bp, 50 predicted proteins | sample GraSoiAngelo_140_FD_185897 | JGI IMG/M metagenome (GOLD analysis project Ga0209158, IMG submission 185897) | Grasslands soil microbial communities from the Angelo Coastal Reserve, California, USA - 14_0929_12_30cm (SPAdes) (version 2) | ecosystem: Environmental > Terrestrial > Soil > Grasslands ...
AGCGTTTCGACCCGACGAGCCCAAGGTTGCCGTACGCGCGGTGCAACCAGGTCAACCACACGATCGCGGTGGCGAGGAACGCGGCCGATTTCAGCAGGCCGATGACCTTGTGTCGTGCATCGTGCGTCGCGGCGTCGCCGGGGAGCAGCTGCACGCCCGCGGCGAGCCGGGCGAGCAGGGCGCGCTGCGAGAACCCGCACGCGATCGCGGCGGCGTCGAGCGCGAGGCAGGTGAGCAGCAAGTACGTCGTCCAGCGTGCGCGGGACCGCTCGGCGCGGCGCGCGGCGCTCAAGTCGTCGGGCATGGGGCGCGTGAGTCTGGCTTACGCCCTGCGTGCAATCCCTATGCCCTCGAGCAGGCGGGCCGGCGATACGGCGCCACTCGTTGCACCGCTCCCACATCCCCGAGTACCTTTCCGCCGGTGCCATCCAACACGTTGCACGCACGCGTCGAGCGTGCGCTCGCCCAGCTCCAGAACCCCCGCCTCAACCAGGACGTCGTCTCGGCGGGGATGGTGCAGGACCTCGCCGTGGACGATCGGGGAGAGGTAACGTTCACGTTCATCCTCACACAGGCAGATGCGCCGACGCTGGCCCGCGAAGCCCGCAAGGCGGCGCAAGGCGTGGCGGGTGTCGCGGCCGTGCGCGTGAACGTCACGGACGCCGGCGCCGCTCCGCGAGGCGCCGCGCCCGGCCAGCCCGGTACCCGCCCGGCGCCGGGGGCCGTGCCGCCGCCGCCGACGCCGGTGGAGCTCCCGCTGCTCGGCAAAGTCGTGGCGGTCTCGTCCGGCAAGGGCGGGGTTGGGAAGTCCACGGTCTCGGTGAATGTGGCGGTAGCGCTCGCGCGGCAGGGCCAGCGGGTCGGGCTCATGGACGCCGACATTTACGGCCCGAACATTCCGCGCATGCTGGGCGTGGACCAGAAGCCCGAGGTGCGGGGCGGCAAGATCCAACCGCTCGAGAGTCACGGCGTGAAGATCATGTCGCTCGGACTGATCGTGGAGCGTGACACGCCGGCGATCTGGCGCGGGCCGATTATCATGAAGGTGATCCAGCAGTTCGTGCGGGACGTGGAGTGGGGACAGCTCGATTACTTCCTCGTCGACCTGCCGCCGGGGACGGGAGACGCGCAGCTGTCGCTCGCGCAGACGCTGCACATCCGCGGCGCGATCATCGTGACGACGCCGCAAGAGGTGGCCGTGGGCGACAGCCTGCGCGGCGCGAAGATGTTCGAGCGCGTGGGGGTGCCGGTGATCGGTGTGGTCGAAAACATGAGCGCCTTCGTGTGCCCGCACTGCGGCGAGCGCACAGAGATCTTCTTGACGGGCGGGGGCAAGCGGCTGGCGGCGGAGCTGGGCGTGCCGTTGCTCGGCCAGGTGCCGCTGCAGGCCCGACTGGCCGATCTCGCCGACACAGGTCGCCCGATCGTCGCCGCCGAGCCCGACTCACCCGCTGCGCTGGCGCTCGCGGAGGTCGCCCGGCACGTGGCGGAGCAGCTCGCCGCCGTCGCGCCCTGACGTGTCGCTCGTCGCTGCGGCGCTGCTGCTGCTGCTGCAGAGCGGCGCCGGTCTCTCCGGTCGTGACCGGTCCGAGCTCCGCGTCGGGCTCGACACCCTGTACGGGGGTGCCTTTCCCGCGGCCGCCGCATACTTCGCCGCCCTCGCCGCACGCGACAGCGCCGATCCGGCGCCCGTGATCTTCGAGGCGGGCGCCTACATCTGGTGGGCCGCCGCGCTGCAGAGCGACGCATATGAGGCGCATCGTATCGACTCGCTCCTGGCCGTCGCGATCGTCCGCGCGGCGTCGCAGCCTCCCAGTCCCACGCGCGAGTTCTGGCTCGCCACCGCGCTCGGGTATCGGGCGCGGCAGCGCGACGTCGAGGGTCACTCCTGGGGCGCGGCGAAGGACGGCAAGGCGATGCGCAACGCCTACCGCCGCGTGCTGCAGGTGGATTCGGGGTGCGTCGACTGCTACCTCGGGCTCGGCGTCTACGAGTACGGCCTGGCGCGCGCCGGCGGGCTGGCGCGTTTCGTCGCCAAGCTCGTGGGCCTCGGATCGGGGAGCGCCGCGCTCGGCATCAGCTACTTGCGCCGCGCCTCGAGGGACGGGGACCTCGCCCGCGTGGAGGCGACCTGGGTGCTCGCGGCGGCGCTGGTGCGCGAGGCGGCCCGGGACCCGGGCGGCCGTGCCGTGCTGCAGCACGAGGCCTCGGGCTACGTGCGGCGCCTGGCCGAGCGCTATCCCGCCAATCCCGTGTTCCAGCGGTTCCTCCAGGAGACCCCCGGCCCCACGCCCTGAGCGCGGCCGGAGCCCGTGGCGACCGTGCCACGCTGGCGTTACGGCGAAACCCTTATAAGGTAGGGGGCCCTGGATGACCCAATCGCGCTGGCTCAGACGTGTCGGGCTGCTCGTCGCGCTCGCCGCCGTGTACTTCATCGCCGGCAAGCTCGGGCTCGGGCTCGCCTTCGTGAACGCCAGCGCGACCCCGGTCTGGCCATGCACCGGTATCGCGCTCGCCGCCTTCGTCCTGCTCGGCTACGATGTCTGGCCGGCGATCCTCGCGAGCTCCTTCCTCGTCAACATCACCACGGCCGGCACGGTGGCGACCGCCGTGGGCATCGCGGTCGGAAACACCCTGGAAGGCGTGGCGGGCGCGTACCTGGTCAACCGCTTCGCCCGGGGGCGCCGCGCGTTCGATCGTCCGCAGGATGTGTTCGCCTTCACGGTGCTCGCCGCCATCGTCAGCACGACCGTCGGCGCCACCGTCGGCGTGACCACGCTCGCCTTTACGGGATTGGCGCGCTGGGCCGAGTATGGTGCCATCTGGTGGACTTGGTGGCTCGGCGACACCGTGGGCAACCTGGTCGTGGCGCCCGCGTTGTTGTTGTGGGCCGCGGCCCCGCGCCTGCGGTGGAATCGCGCCCAGTGGATCGAGGCCGGGGCGCTGCTGCTGTGGGTGGTCGTGGTGGGCTTCACGGTATTCGGCGGGCTGTTCCCATCGCGCGTCAAGAATTATCCGCTGGAGTTCTTGTGTTTTCCCTTTCTCATTTGGGCCGCGTTCCGCTTCGCGCAACGCGAGGCGGCGACGGCGGTGGTGGTGCTCTCGGGGATCGCCATCTGGGGGACGCTGCACGGGTTCGGTCCCTTCGTGCGGGCGACGCGCAACGAGTCGCTCCTGCTGCTGCAGGCGTTCATGGGCGTCACGTCGGTGATGACGCTCGCGCTCGCCGCCCTCGTCGCCGAGCGCTCGCAGGTGGAGGAGCGGCTGCGGCAGCTGGCCGTGAGCGACCCGTTGACGGGCCTCGCCAACTATCGCCAGCTCACGTACGCCCTCGACGCGGAGATCAAGCGGTATCAGCGGACCGAGCGCCCGTTCGCCGTGGTGCTGCTGGACATGGACGGCTTGAAGAAGATCAACGACAGCCACGGTCACCTGGTGGGAAGCCTGGCGCTGTGCCGCGTGGCGGAGACGCTGTTCGGGTCGTGCCGGGCGATGGACACGGCCGCGCGGTTCGGCGGCGACGAGTTCGCGGTGGTGCTGCCCGAGACAGACGACGCGGCGGCCTGGCACGTGGCCCGGCGCGTCGCCGAGCGCGTGGCGCGCGACGGCGAGAAGCCCCCCCTCTCCGTGAGTGTGGGTGTCGCCGTGTACCCGCGCGATGGCGACTCCTTGGAAACCCTGTTGAGCGCGGCGGATCGCTCGCTCTACGACAGCAAGGCGCGGCGTCGCGCGAAGGCGGGAGTGCATTGACTCGTTGACCCCCCGCCGTCCGCCCCCGTAGCTTCCGCCACCATGACTACGGTCGGCCGCACCCCAGGCTCGCTCACCGTCGGGCCCCTGCGACCGGTGATCGTGCGCCTCGCCCTCCCCGCCGTGGCCATGATGGCGTGCCATTTCTCGTTCAACCTCATCGATTCGATCTGGGTGGGCCGGCTGATCGGCGCGGCGGCGCTCGCGGCCGTTTCGACGGCAGGCTTCTACGTCTGGGTGCTGCTCTCGCTCGGCGAGATGGTCGAGGTCGGGCTGATCGCGGTGGCGGCACGACGCCACGGCGAGGGGCGCCCCGACACGGCGGCCCGCGCCGCCGGCGCGGCCGTGCTGTATGCGCTCGCCGCCGGCACGGTCGTGAGCCTGCTCGGCGTCGCGCTCACCGACGACTTGTTCCGCCTCATGGCCGTACCCCCCGAGGTGGCGCGGCTCGGGCACGCCTATCTGCACACCTGGCTGCTGGGTGGCCCGCTCGTCTTCGGCTTTTTCGCGGTCGAAGCGACGTTCCGCGCCTCCGGTGACACCCGCACGCCGTTCCGGATCCTCACCGCGTCGGTGCTCCTCTCGATCGGGCTCGATCCCTTGCTCATCTCGGGGTGGGGGCCGTTCCCGCAGCTCGGCGTGGAGGGCGCAGCAACGGCGTCGGTGATGGTGCGGGGAGGGGGCTTCCTGATCGGGGCCGTGATCGCCCTCAAGCGGGGGCTGATCCGGCTCGACGCTCCAGACTGGCGCGCCGTCCCGACGATCTTCCGGGTGGGCGCGCCGCTCTCGCTCTCGGGCGTGCTGCTGAGTCTCATCTACATGTGGTTGACGCGGTTCACCTCGCGGTTCGGCACGCCCGCGCTCGCCGCGCTCGGCGTGGGGCACAAGGTCGAAGGGATCGGCTTCATGGCGATCTCGGGATTCGCCCTCTCGGCGAGCGCGCTGGTAGGGCAGAACCTGGGCGCCCGTCAGGAGGCGCGGGCCCGCGAGGGGGTGCGCATGACCGTCGGCTATTGCCTCCTCGTCACGACGGCGACGGCCGTGGCGTTCCTCGCGATCCCCCGGGCGCTGGTGGGGTTGTTCACGGCGGATCCCGCGGTCATCGCCGACGGCAGTCTCTACCTGCGGGTGATCGCGCTAGCGCAGGTCGGGCAGACGTTCGAGATCATTCTCGAGGGCGCACTCGCTGGTGCGGGGTACACCTTCTGGCCGCAGATCGTGAGCACCGGGCTCACGCTGCTGCGCCTGCCGCTGGCGGCGTGGTGGTCGGCGACGATCGGGCTGGTCGGTATCTGGTTGGCCCTCTCGGTGACCGCGATTGCGCGCGGCGTCGCCATGGCTTGGTTCTGGACCTCGGGAGCGTGGCGGCGGGCAACGGTATAACGCGATGCCCCCGATCATCACCCTCCTGACCGATTTCGGCACCGCCGACAGCTACGTCGGCGAGGTCAAGGGCACGCTGCTCTCGCACGTGCATGGCGCGGCGCTGTTCGACATCACGCACCACGTGCCGCCCGGCGATCTCCGGGCGGGCCAGTACATCCTGGGGCGCGTGTGGCAGCGCTTCCCGCAGGGCACGGTGCACCTCGCCGTGGTCGATCCCGGCGTCGGGACCGCGCGGCGGGCCCTCGCCGCCGGCGCCGCCGGCCATTTCTTCGTCGCCCCCGACAACGGTCTCTTGTCGTGTCTCCCGGCCGACACGCACTTCGTGTCGTTGCCGATTCCGCCGGGCGCCGCACCGACGTTCCACGCACGCGATGTGTTCGCTCCGGCGGCGGCTCAGCTCGCGATCGGCGCGTCCCTCACGCAGCTGGGTCACTCGATCACCGACGCGTACCGCTCCCCGCTCCCCGCTCCCCGTCACGACGGCACCGCGGTCGCAGGTGAAGTACTGTACGTCGACCGGTTCGGCACACTCGTCTCCAACATTCCGGGTGAGCAGGTCGAGCCGGGGGTGCGGATCAAAGTGGCGGGGACGGAGATCGGCACCCTGGCGCGCACCTTCGGCGACGTGGCGCGCGGGCAGCTTGTCGCGCTGGTGGGGAGTGGAGGGACGGTGGAGATCGCCGTGCGCGACGGCAGCGCGGCGAGGCTGCTAGGTGTCGGCGTCGGGGCCGAGGTGCGAGCCTGAGGGCGTTGGAATCTTCACCTTCGCCATCACCCGCTCGGCGAAGCCGAACTCGGGCGCGAAGCGCGGCAGCTGCGCCAGCTCGCGGAACAGCTTGCGCTCACGGTCGGCCACGGCACGGCAATCCCCGCACTGCGCGAGGTGCAGTTCGCGCGCGGCGGGGAGGAGACCCTGAGCCCACTGCTCGGTCTCATCAGGGGTGAGGTGCTGCCCTACGAAGTCGCTCATTGGTCCGTCCTACGCGGTCGCAAGAGCGGAGGTTTCACTCCCGCCGGTCCCCGAGGTAGCCTCGCAATTCGTTGCGGGCCCGATGGATATACGTTTTCACGGTGCCCAAGGGTAGGTCCAGCGTTTCGGCGATTTCCTCGTAGCTGAACCCCTCAACATGGCGCAGCAGGATGCATGCCCGATACTCGGGGCGCAGCCGCGCGATGGCCCGCTCGATCGCGCCGCCCAGCTCGCGGGCTTCCAGCTCCTGGAGCGGCGACTCCGCGCGGTCGCCAAGCTGCAAGGCGGTGGCCTGCATCTCCTGCGGCGTCGTGGCGTGGGGTGAGCCGTCGAGCGACAGGGTATCGAGGTCGCGCTTGCGCAGGTGATCGATCGCGGCGTTGTTCGCGATCTTGAAGATCCACGACGAGAACTTGAACTGCGGGTTGTACGACCCGATCCCGTTCAGGACCTTGATGAAGGTTTCCTGCGCCAGGTCCTCGGCGAGTGCCCGGTCGCGCACCATGCGGTAGAGCAGCGAATACAGCGGCCGCTCGTAGCGGCGCACCAGCTCGCGGAACGCCGTCTCGTAGCCCTGTTTCGCCCGCGCCACGACCTGCTGGTCGCTGGCGCCCGTCAGGTTGCCCGGCCTATCTTTTGCGCCTATGACGCCCCCCCCGTCTCCGGCGTTCGAGGTAGCCGTGCGTGCGGGCGGTGACGCGAAGCGGGCTTACGTGCGCCGCATGTTCACCGCCATTGCACCGCGCTACGACTTCCTCAATCATCTCCTCAGCCTCAACGTGGATCGCCGCTGGCGCCGGGCGGCGGTGCGACGGCTCGGCTGGGAGCGCCGACCGGACGGCGTCTATCTCGATCTTTGCGCGGGCACGCTCGAGCTCGCGGAGACGCTCGCACGCCAGCCGCGCTTCACGGGCCGCGTGATCGGCGCGGACTTCGTCGTGCCCATGCTCGAGCGGGGGAAGGGCAAGTCGCCGCGCACCCGCCCCGTGGCCGCCGACGCGCTCGTGCTCCCGTTCGCGGATCGCCGGTTCGACGGCGCGATGGTCGCGTTCGGGGTGCGGAACCTGGCGGACCTGGACGCGGGGCTCAGGGAGACGCACCGGGTGCTCCGCCCGGGGGCCGGCTTCGTGGTGCTCGAGTTCACGACGCCGCGCTTCGCCCCGCTGCGCGCCGCGTACCTCTTCTACTTTCGGCGCGTGCTCCCCGCCATCGGCCGCGCGGTGTCGAAACATAGGGACGCCTATACCTACCTGCCAGAGTCGGTGCTCGACTTTCCGGATCCCGACACCCTCGCCCGGCGGCTCGGGGATGCCGGATTCCGCGCGGTGGGCTACGAGCTGCTGAGCGGCGGCATCTGCGCCATCCATCATGCCACTCGATAACCTGCGCGGGTTCATCGACGCGATCGACGCCGCCGGCGAGCTGGCGCGGGTGGAGCGACCAGTCTCCGTGGACAAGGAGATGACCGAGATCGCCGATCGCTGCATGAAGTCGCCGGGCGGCGGACCGGCGCTCCTGTTCCGGCACCCCACACTCGTCCAAGGCGGCCCGTCGCGCTATCCCGTCGCCGTGAACCTGTTCGGGTCGGCGCGGCGCATGGCCCTGGCGCTGGGGGTGGAGTGTCTCGACGACATCGGCGAGCGGATCGCGACGCTCTTGAACCTGAAGATCCCCGACACACTGCTCGGGAAGCTCGCGATGCTGCCGCAGCTCGCGGAGATGGCGAAGTTCCCACCCCGGGCCGCCGGCGGCCGGCCGCCCTGCCAGGAGGTGGTGCGCCGCGACCGGGACGTCGACCTGACCGAGCTTCCCGTCCCGGTGTGTTGGCCCGAAGACGGCGGGCCGTACATCACGCTGCCGGGGGTGATCACCCGAGACCCGGGGACCGGTGTGCGGAACGTCGGCATGTACCGGATCCAGGTTCTCGGGAAGAACGAACTGGCGATGCACTGGCAGCGCCACAAGGTGGGCGCGGCGCACTGGCGCGCCATGGCGGTGCGAGGCGAGCAGATGCCGGTCGCGATCGCGCTGGGCGGCGATCCCGCCTCGATCTATGCCGCCTCGGCGCCGCTCCCGCCCACGATCGACGAGTTCCTGTTCGCGGGCTTCTTGAGGAAGGAGCCGGTGCGCCTCGCCAAGGCCGTGACGTCGGACCTGGAGGTGCCCGCCGAAGCGGAGCTCGTGATCGAAGGCTACATCGATCCGCGCGAGGAGCTGGTGCTCGAAGGCCCGTTCGGGGACCACACCGGGTTCTATTCGCTCGCGGATTACTACCCCAAGGTGCACGTCACCGCGGTGACGATGCGCGCCGAGCCGATCTGGCCGCACACGATCGTGGGCCGGCCGCCGATGGAGGACTACTGGTTGGGGCACGCGACCGAGCGCATCTTCTTGCCGCTGCTGAAGCTCACCATCCCCGAAATCGTCGACATCCACATGCCCGCAGCGGGGATCTTCCACAACCTCGTGTTTGTGAGCATCGAGAAGCAGTATCCCGGCCAGGCGTACAAGGTGATGAACGGCCTGTGGGGGCAGGGACTGATGTCGCTCGCCAAGGTGATCATCGTCTTCGACAAGGACGTGAACGTGCAGGACCCGCGGGAAGCGTGGTGGGTGGCGCTGAACCACATCGATCCCGAGCGCGACGTGCGCTTCACGATGGGGCCGATCGATGTGCTCGACCACTCGAGCCGCGGCTTCACGTTCGGCTCGAAGATGGGAATCGACGCCACGCGGAAATGGAAGGAAGAGGGGTTCACGCGGGAGTGGCCGAACAAGATCGTGATGGACCAGGCCACCAAAGAGAAGGTCGATGCGATGTGGAAGGAGCTGGGGATTGAGCTCTGACGCGCGGCGCGAGGGACAAACGTTCGCCGGAGAGAGCCTCGTCGTCCGGTACGTCAATTTCGTGAAGCTCCCTCACACGCTCTTCGCCCTGCCGTTCGCGCTGCTCGGTCTGCTGGTCGCGTCGCGGCAGCATCCCGTCACGTGGTGGACGCTGGCGCTCGTCGTGCTCGCGTTCACCTGTGCGCGCTTCGTGGCGCTCGGGTTCAACCGGATCGCCGACCGGGACCTGGATGCGAAGAACCCGCGCACCCGGGCCCGGGAGCTGCCGGCGGGGCGGCTCACGCTGGCGCAGGCGTGGGCTGCCGTCCTTGCCGCGGCGGCGCTGTTTCTCTGGGCGGCGTGGGCCTTGAACCCGCTCTGCTTCGCGCTCGCGCCCGTCGCGCTGGTGTTCATCTCGGGCTACAGCTACGCCAAGCGCTTCACACGGTGGTCGCACCTGTGGCTGGGCCTGGCGGACGGGATCGCGACGCCGGCGGGCTACCTCGCCGTCACCGGACGCTGGAGCGAGCCGTGGTGGCTGCTCGTGGTCGGTGCGCTCGCCGTGACGTTCTGGGTGGGAGGGTTCGACGTGTTCTACGCGCTGCAGGACGAGGACTTCGACCGGGCGGAGCGGCTCGAGTCGCTCGTGGTGCGGCTGGGCCGGCGGCGCGCCATCGGCGCGGCCAAGGTGCTGCACGGCCTCGCTCTCATCGCGCTCGTCCTTTTCGGGATCGGCGCCGGGCTCGGCGTGGCCTACTACGCGGGCGTGGCGCTGGGCGCGGCGCTCATCGCCTGGGAGCACCAGCTCGTACAGCCGGGGGACCTGTCGCGGCTCGACGCGGCGTTCTTTACCGCCAACGGGATCGTGAGCGTCGTCGTGTTTCTGGGCGCGTTGGTGGATCGAATCCTATGAATTGCGGATTGCGGATTGCGGATTGCGGATTTACGAAGGGTGGTCGCTCGCGCAACAGACCCCTCCGCTCTAATCCGCAATCGGAAATCCGCAATCCGCAATTGCCGCCGCCCCCCCGCCCGCCGGCGCACCCGAGGAAGTCCGTCACACCCAATCGGAGGGGGCGGTGAACCGGCTGCGCGCGGCCCTCACCGCCGCTACGCTGCTCACCGCGGGTGGCGCGCTCGCGCGGGCGCAGGCGGTCGATTCGGTCCCCGCCGAGCGGCTCGCCGCGCGCCGCTGGTTCGCCGACGCGAAGTTCGGCCTGTTCATCCACTGGGGCGTTTATAGCCAGCTCGGCGCGGGCGAGTGGGTGATGCACAACCGCAAGATCGCCGTGGCGGATTACGAGTGGCTCGCGACGACGTTCAACCCGGCGAAGTTCGACGCCGTGGCCTGGGTGGCGCTCGCCCAGCGCGCCGGCGTCCGTTACATCACGATCACGTCGCGCCATCACGACGGCTTCTCGATGTTCAAGACGGGAGCGACGCGGTACAACATCGCCGACTGGACGCCATTTCGGCGCGATCCGCTGCACGAGCTCGCCGACGCGTGCCACGCGGCCGGGATCAAGCTCTTCTTCTACTACTCACAGCTCGACTGGCATCACCCCGATTATTGGCCCCGGGGGGGGACGGCATGGAACAACGGCCGCCCCGACCAGGGCGACTGGAGCCGCTACCTCGCGTTCATGAACGCGCAGCTCACCGAGCTGCTCACGCGGTACGGCGACGTCGGGGGGATTTGGTTCGACGGCATGTGGGACAAACCCGACGCGCCGTGGCAGCTGGACACGACCTACGGGCTGATCCACCGCCTCCAGCCCGGGGCGCTCGTGGTTCCCAACCATCACCAGCGCCCCCGCCCGGGCGAGGACGTGCAGACGTTCGAGCAGGACCTTCCCGGCGCCAACAGCGCCGGGTTCAATACGAGCTACGTGAGCGGCGACCTGCCGCTCGAAACGTCGCTCACCATGAACGGCTCCTGGGGCTTCAATATCACCGACAAGGAGTTCAAGTCGGTGCGGACGCTGGTGGGCTACCTGGTGCGCGCGGCCGGGAACGGCGCCAATCTGCTGTTGAATATCGGCCCGCGACCCGACGGCACGATCAGCCCCGAGTTCACGGCCCGGCTCGATTCCCTGGGAGCGTGGCTCGCCGTGTACGGGACGGCGATCTACGGCACGCGCCGCGGGCCGGTCTCGCCCCGCGGCTGGGGCGCGACGACGCGCCGTGGCGACACGGTGTTCGTCCACGTGCTCGACTGGCCCGACCCGCTGCTGCCGCTGCCGCCCCTCGGGGCACGGATCCGCACGGCCTACCTGCTGCGCGGCAGGGCGGCGGTGCCGGTCGTCGAGACGGCGGTGGGAGTGACGCTCGCCGTGCCGCCCGCGAGTGCGGACGAGCCGGACCGCGTCATCGTCGTGGTGACGAGCGGCAGCCCCGCGTCGAATCGGCCCGGGCGCTGATGGACCGGCTGCCAGTTGTCCTCGCCATCACCGGAGCCTCGGGCGCGCCGTACGGCGTCCGCCTGCTCGAGGTGCTCGCGTTGCATCGGGTGCCGACCTGGCTGATGATCTCGAGCCACGGGTGGCGCCTCCTCACCGAGGAGTGCGGCATCACGGACGACCGCGAGCTCCGCAAGGCCACTGGGGGCGAGTGGACGAGCGTGCGCGTGTTCGACGACAAAGACCGCGGCGCGGAGCCGGCATCGGGCTCGGCCCGGACCGCCGGGATGGTGATCTGTCCCTGCTCGATGGGCACCATCGCCGCGATCGCCCACGGCACGAGCCGCTCGCTCGTCGAGCGCGCGGCGGACGTGACGCTCAAGGAGCGCCGCAAGCTGATTCTCGTACCGCGCGAGACGCCGCTGTCGCTGCTGCATCTGCGCAATCTCACGCTCGCGACCGAAGCGGGGGCGATCGTACTGCCTGCGGCCCCCGGATTCTATCACAAGCCACAGAAGGTGTCGGACCTGGTCGACTTCGTGGTGCAGCGCGTGGTGGATCACCTCGGCGTGGAGATCAGCTTGGTGCAGCGCTGGGAAGCGAAGTAGGTCCGGGACGTGAGACTCGGGGTCATCTCCGACACGCACGGCCTGCTGCGGCCGCAAGTGTTCGACCTCTTCCGCGAGGTCGATCACATCCTGCACGGCGGTGACGTGGGCAAGTGGGAAGTCATGATCGAGCTCCAGGCCATCGCGCCGGTCATCGCGGTGTACGGCAACGTAGACCCTCCCGAGATCCGTTCCCGGCTGCCGCAGGTGGCGACTGCCGAGCTCGATGGGTTCGAGGTCGTGGTGACGCATGGCGACCAGTTCGGCCATCCCACGCCGGAGAAGCTGCACGCCGCGTTTCCCCGGGCCGAGATCATCGTGTACGGGCATACACACCAGCCGCTGCTCGAGCTGGTGGACAAGACGGTGACCGTGATGAATCCGGGTGGGGCGGGGCGCCCCCGCTTCGACCTCAAGCCGTCGGTCGGAATCATGGAGCTCGAGCCGGGGATTCCGCCGCGGGCGCGGCTCGTGCCGCTGTGACGCGCCTCGTCGCTGGACTCTCGATGCTCGCGCTGATGGCGGCGCCGACCGCGAGCGGTCAGCTGCGACCGTCACGGGTGGACGCTCCGGCCGGGTGGCAGGCCTTCACTCGCGCGTTCGACGCGTACGCCACCGGCGACAGCGTCGTGGGCGCGAGCGTGCTCGTGCTGCGGCAGGGGCGCGTGCTGGCGCACCACGAATTCGGCTTTGCGGATCGCGCCCTGGGCCAGCGCGTGGACGAGCGAACCATCTTTCACTGGGGCTCGATCACTAAGACGCTCACCGCCGTGGCCGCCATGCAGCTGCGCGACCGCCGACGCCTGTCGCTCGACGACCACGTCACGCGCTACCTCCCCGAGCTGCGACAAGTGCACGACCCGTTCGGCTCCATGGACGACGTCACGATCCGGATGCTGTTGTCGCATTCAGCCGGGTTCCAAAATCCCACGTGGCCGTACAAGACGGGGAAGCCGTGGGAGCCGTTCGAGCCGACGCGGTGGGAGCAGCTGGTGGCGATGCTGCCGTACCAGGAGGTCGCCTTCGCGCCGGGGTCCCGCTACAGCTATTCGAACCCCGGATTCATCTACCTGGCGCGCATCATCGAGCAGCTCACGGGAGACCCGTATCAGAGCTACGTCTACAAGAACCTCTGGGCGCCGCTCGGGATCACGCACAGCTACTTCGGCGCCACGCCGTATCACCTCGCGGATCAGCGATCCAACAACTACGACCTGGTGCGGGACAGCGCTGGCCGCGACGCGATCGTGGCGAACGGCCGGGACTTCGACCCCGGGATCACGATCCCGAACGGCGGCTGGAACGCGCCACTCGGCGACGTGGCGCGGTGGGTCGCGTGCTTGAGCGGCGGGGCCGGGAGCGACACCGTGGTGGCGCGCGCCACCTTGGACGAGATGTGGCGCCCCCAGTTCGCCACCGATAGCGAGGCACCGGGAGACTCGGTCGGGCTGTCGTTCTTCGTGCTGTGGCGGCAGGGTGTGCGGTTCATCGGACACACGGGGCACCAGGCGGGGTTCCGGTCGTTCTTCTACGTCGACCCCAAGACCTCCGCGGCCGTGATCGCCGCATTCAACACGACGAACGACGCGCGCGAAGCAGAATCGGCCCAAGGATTCAAGCGCATCATCGACGCCGGGTTGGGCGTGATCGCCGGCCAGCGCTAGCGCTGGCAGCTCGGGCAGAACGTCGTCGCCCGCAGGTCGATCGTGTGCGTCGTCACGAGCTTCCTGCCGCACGTGACGCACGGCTCACCGCCGCGCCCGTACACCTTCAGCTCGAACTGAAACCGCCCCGACTCGCCCGTCCCGGTGCGGTAGTCGCGTACCGTCGTTCCCGAGGATTGGACCGCGCGCTCGAGCACGTCCGTCACGGCGGCGTGGAGGCGCGCGAACTCATCGAGCGATAGTTTGTCGGTGGGCTTGGACGGGTCGATCCCCGCCTCGAACAGCGCCTCGTTGGCGTAGATGTTGCCGACCCCTGCCACGCGACGCTGATCCATGATCGCCTTCTTGATCGCGGCGCGCGTCCCATTGAGCCGCTCGGCGAACACGAACGGGGTAAACGTGTCTTCCAGCGGCTCGGGGCCGATCCGGCTGGTGTAGGCGTCCCACCCCTTCTCGTCGACCAGCCACACGGTGCCGAGGCGGCGCACGTCGCGGTATACGAGCAGCCGGCCGTCGTCGATGGTGCAGGTGAGCACGGCGTACTTCGCTTCGTCGCGGGTGAGCGCCCGGTCGTACACGACGAGCGAGCCGGTCATGCGCGGCTGCACGATCAGCCGGTGGCCGCTCGACAGCCGGAACACGGCGTGCTTGGCGCGGCGGATCACCTCCTCGATGGTGTTGCCCTTGAGCGTGCGCAGCAGGCGGGGCTTAGACACGCGCCGCAGCACGTCCGTCTTGGCCAGACGGGCGCGGGCGATCCGGTAGCCCTCGAGCCGCGGGGCGAGGTCCCGCACGATCGTCTCAACCTCTGGCAGCTCCGGCACCGCTCCTCCTGATCTCCCGCCACCCGATATCCCGACGGTACGTCTTGCCCTGGTATGCGATCAGCTCGCACGCGGCGGCGCTGCGTCGGGCCGCCTCCCAGACCGTGTCGCCCAGCCCCGTGACGCCGAGTACGCGGCCGCCGTGCACCCGCAACGTGCCATCGGGGTCGCGATAAGTGCCTGCGTGGAACACCAGCGTCCCGGGCTCCACGTCGCGCGGCACGATGATGGCGGCGCCGAGCTCGGGGGTGTCGGGGTACCCCGGGGCGGCGAGCACCGTGGTCACGGCCGCGCGTGTGGCGTCGAGCGTGGTCCGCTCGGGGCGCCAACCCCCCGTCGCGATCTCCACCAGGTGCCGCGTCACCCCGGGGAGGGCTGGGAGCAGGGCCTGCGTCTCCGGGTCGCCGAAGCGGCAGTTGAACTCGAGCACGTGCGGGGTGCCGTCGGCCCCCAGCATCAGCCCGGCGTACAGCACCCCCGCGTACTGGGCGCCGCGCACCGCGAGCTCCCGCAGTGTGGGCTCGAGCACCTCGCGCCGTACGCGCTCGAGCAAGGCGGGCGTCGCGATGCTCACCGGGCAGTACGCGCCCATCCCACCGGTGTTCGGCCCCGCGTCTCCCTCACTCAGCCGCTTGTGGTCCTGCGCCGCCGGCAGCAGGAGAATACGCTCGCCGTCGGTGAGTGCCAAGATCGACAGCTCCTCCCCCTCGAGGAACTGCTCCACCACGATCTCCCGCCCCGCCTCCCCGAACGCGCCCTCGGCGAGCATGGCGCGGGCAGTGCGAGCCGCCTCGTCGCGGGTGACGCACACCACCGCCCCCTTGCCACCGGCCAGCCCTGATGCCTTGACAACGAGGGGCTCGGCGTGCCGATGGATGTAGCCGATGGCGGGCGCGAGGGTGTCGAAGGTCCGGCTTGCGGGCGTCGGGACGCCAGCTCGCTGCATCACTTCCTTGGCAAAGGCTTTGGAGGACTCGATGCGCGCGGCCGCCCGGTCAGGCCCGAAGACGGGCCGGCCGGTCGCCCGGAGGGCGTCGGCCAGGCCGGCCGCGAGCGGCGCCTCGGGGCCGACGACGGTGAGATCGATGCGGAGCTCTTTCACCGCCTCCACCACCTTCCCCACCTCCACCGCGTCGATGCTCAGGTTGGTGCCGAGCTGGGCGGTGCCGGGGTTGCCGGGGGCGGCGAACACGGTCGCGTCGGGAGCGTCGCGCTTCAGCGCCCAGCAGAGCGCGTGCTCGCGGCCGCCCCCGCCGACGACCAGGATCCTCACTTCTTCTTGAGCGCCTCCGCGAACGCCTGAGCGGCGCGCTTCGCGGTGTCCACCACGTCCTCCACGACGGCCTTGGCTTCCTTCATGTAGTGGTCCCGCGCGTCGTCGATGTCCTTGTCGATCGGCCGTTGGTCGGCCTCGGGGCCGCGCCTGGGGTACTCGCCCGCCAGGATCCGCTCGTAGTGGCCCTGCGCGATCCAGCGCTGCAGCTCGGCGGCGCGCACCGTGTTGAAGGGATGGGAGCGCCCCAGCACGCCCAGGATCTTGAAGACGCGATCGAGCGCGCCGCCCGTCTCCTCGTACTCCTTCGCCTGCTCGAGAAACGCGTTCAGATCCATCTGCGACATGTCGCCGCCGCCGGCGAACTTGAGATTCACGCGCAGCGAGGCGGTCGGGTCCTGGCACGCGAGCAGGCCGGCGCGGTCCGACGACAGCTCGCTCTTGCGGAACCACTCGAGCAGCGCGAGCTGGATCGGCAGGATCGCCATGCCGGCGAGGAACGGCAGCGCGCCGAGGCTCACGTTCAGGATCAGGACGAGGATCGTGTGGTAGAGCGCGTGCCCGCTCATGACGTGCCCCAGCTCGTGCCCCAGCACGTTCCTGAGCTCGTCGTCGTCGAGCAGCTTGATGGTGCCCGAATTGATCACGATAAACGGCTTGTCCATGCCGAACGCCCCGGCGTTCGCGAACGGCGTCTGCGACACGAACAGCTCGGGCCGCTCGGGCCAGTCCATCGACGTGACGATGTCGGCGTACAGCTGGTTCAGCCGGGGGAACTGCGTGGGGCCGACCCGTACGGCGTCGGCTTGGAACAGGAGTCGGATCCCCCGCTCGCCGAAGAAGCCGTAGATCTTCCGCACCACTTCATCGAACCCGGGCACGGAGCGCAGCGTCTGCAGCGCCGCGCGGTCCGCCGGGTGCTCCCACGCGACGGGCGCGATCTGCGTGAGGATCTTACGGGGACGCGCGGCGGGGAGCGACGTGGGGCCAGTCATGTGATGCTCCTGCTGTTATGGAGTAGACAATCCGTACGCGGGCCGGATTTGGAGGTTTCGCGCGGTGTTCCCTGGCTAAAGCCTGGGCTCGGCACTGCACTGTGCTGACGCACACTACGCTTCAGCGTTGCGCTTCGTCGAGCCCACGCTTCAGCGTGGGAACATGAGAGCCGCGATTCTACTTCGCTCGCCCTCATCCCGCGGCGTCCAGCGCCTGCTCCAGGTCCGCGATCAGGTCGTCCGCGTCCTCGATGCCGACCGACAGCCGCACCAGGCTGTCGGTGAGGCCCATCGCCCGCCGCATCTCGGGGGGCACGCTGGCGTGGGTCATCGAAGCGGGGTGTCCGATCAGGCTCTCCACCCCGCCCAGCGACTCCGCGAGCGCGAAGATCTTGGTGCGCTCGACCAGGCGTCGCGCGCGCTCCACCGATCCCAGCTCGATCGAGATCATGCCGCCAAACCCGCTCATCTGGCGGCACGCCAGGTCGTGTTGTGGGTGGGAGGGGAGACCGGGGTAGTAGACCTGGCTGACCTTGGGATGCCGGGTCAGCCAGTCGGCGATGCGGCGGCCGGTGGCGTCGTGCTGACGCATCCGCAGCGCGAGCGTCTTGGTCCCGCGCAGCGCGAGCCAGCAGTCGAACGGTCCCGGCACCGCGCCCGACGCGTTCTGGATGAAGCCGATCCGCTCGGCCAAGTCGTCGGCGTTCATGACCAGCATGCCCCCGACCATGTCGCTGTGGCCGTTCAAGTACTTGGTGGTGGAGTGCAGCGCCACGTCGGCGCCGAGCTCGAGGGGCCGTTGGAAGCAGGGAGTCGCGAAGGTGTTGTCTACGACCGAGAGCGCCCCGGCGCGCCGCGCGATCTCGGTCACGGCCTCCAGGTCGCACAGCCGCATCATCGGGTTGGTGGGGGTCTCGGTGTACACCATACGGGTGCGCGGCGTCACGGCGGCGGCGACGTTACGGGCGTCGGCCGCGTCGACGAAGCTGAACTCGAGGCCGTACCGCGCCCAGATGTGGGTCATTTGCCGGTGGGTCCCGCCGTACACGTTCTCGCCGCTCACCACGTGGTCACCCTGCGACAGCAGCTTGAGCACCGCGTCCACGGCCGCGAGCCCGGAGGCGAACGCAAACCCGTGACGGCCGCCTTCGAGCGCCGCGATGTTTCGCTCGAGCGCTTCGCGCGTCGGGTTGCTGGTGCGGGCGTACTCGTAGCCCTTGTGCTTCCCGAGGCCCTGCTGGACGTAGGTCGAGGTCTGATAGATCGGCGCCATGACGGCGCCGGCGAGGGGGTCGGCGATGTGTCCGGCGTGCACGGCCCGGGTCGCCAGACGCCGGGTCAGGTCCTCCCCCGATACCTTGGTCATGGCGGGAACGTAAGGGCGCCTTCCGCGCCGAGCAAGCGACCTTTACGTTAAGCACCGATGCCGCAACCAAATGCCGTGAGATGCCTCGTGGTGGACGACGAGCCGCGCCTGCGTCGCGTGCTGGTGCGTTTGCTCGAGGGCGAGGGGTTCACCTGCTCCGAGGCGGGGTCCGGCACCGAGGCGCTCGAGATGATGCACCACGAGCCGGTCCCGCTCGTCATCTCCGACCTGCGCATGCCGCAGATGGACGGGGTCACGCTGTTGCGCGAGATCCTCGCCCGCTGGCCGGACACCGCCGTCATCGTCGTGACGGCGGTCGCCGAGGTCGAGAGCGCGGTCGCCTGCCTCCAGCTCGGCGCGCTCGATTACGTCGCCAAGCCGTTCCACCTGGACGAGGTGCGGGCGCGTGTGATGCAGGCGCTCGACAAGCGCCGCCTCATACTCGAGAACCGGATGTACCAGCACCAGCTCGAGGAGCGTGTCCAGGAGCAGGCGCACCGCATCGAGGAGCTCTCGCTCGAGCGCCTCCAGGCCCTGGTGCACTTCCTCGAAGAGAAGGACCCCTACACGCGTGGCCATTCGGTGCGGGTAGCCAACTACTCGCTGGGGATCGCCCGGCAACTGCAGCTCGACCAGGAGGTGATCGACCTGATCGCACTCGGCGCCGAACTGCACGACATCGGCAAGATCGGGGTGAGCGAGGCGGTGCTCCACAAGGCCGGCAAGCTCAGCGACACCGAGTACCGGCACATCATGGAGCACCCGGTGATCGGCGCCCGCATCCTCGAGCCGCTGATGCGCGATGCCCCGGGCGCGCTCGCCATCGTGCGCTCGCACCACGAGCGGCTCGACGGCAAGGGCTTCCCCGACGGCCTTAGGGGAGACGCGATTCCATTCGAGGTGCGTGTCGTGACGGTCGCCGATTCGTTCGACGCGATGACCAGCGTGCGCCCCTACCGGCCGGCGCTCTCCGTCCAGCGGGCGACGCAGGAGCTCGAAGACATGCAGGGCGTACAATTCGACCCGCGGGCGGTCGCGGCGTTCCTCGCGGCCTTCCCCGACCGGGCGGCGCTCCCCGTGACCGCGCCGGAAGCGCGGCCGCTGCACCTGCCCGCCCGGCCGGTCGAGGCCCGCCGCACCTGACGCGCGTCCTTCGTCCGTTGCACCCATGACCGACACTTTGATGGTCGGCGTGTCGGGCGTGCGCGGCATCGTCGGGAAGGACCTGACCGACGAGGTGGTGACGCGCTACGCCCGCGCGTTCGGGCTGTGGGCCGGCGAGCGCACGCCCCTCGTCGTCGTGGGACGGGATGCACGCGCGTCGGGCCCCGCGTTCGAGCAGGCGGTGATCGCCGGGCTCGGGTCGGTCGGGTGCGACGTGGTCAGGGTGGGACTGGCGCCGACCCCCACGATCCAGCTCGCCGTCGAGCACCACGGCGCCGGCGGCGGGATCGCCGTCACCGCGAGCCATAATCCGATTGAATGGAACGCGCTCAAGTTCATCGGTCCGGACGGAATCTTTCTCGATGGTCCTGAAGGGGCGCGGGTGCAGGCACTGGCGGTCGAGGGCGGTCCAGGGCGGTCAAGGGCGGTCAAGATCGCAACGGACGATGGCGCGGTCGAGCGGCATCTCCACGCCGTGCTCGAGCTCTCGGCGGTCGATGTCGAACGGATACGCAGACGCAAGTTCGCAGTCGCGCTGGACGCGGTGCGCGGCGCCGGCGGACCGGTGATGCGCGCACTGCTGGAGCGGCTCGGCTGCACGGTGACGGGGATCAACCTGGAGACCGACGGCCAGTTCCCCCGGGCGCCGGAGCCGGTGCCGGAGAACCTGGGCGAGCTGTCCACGCTGGTGCGCCGCACCGGGGCCGACGTCGGGATCGCGGTGGACCCGGACGTGGACCGGCTGGCGATCGTGGATGAGACGGGCGCGGCGATCGGGGAGGACTATACACTGGCGTTTGCCGTCCGAGCGGTCTTGGGCGGGAGGCGGGAGGCGGGAGGCGGGAAGCCCAGCGTCGTCTGCAATCTCTCCACCAGTCTCGTTGTCGAGGACGCCGCTCGTGAGTTCGGCGCGGCGCTCGTCCGCACGCCCGTCGGCGAGGTCCACGTCGCCCGCGCCATTTTGCGACTTGCGGCTGTCATCGGGGGGGAAGGGAATGGGGGGGTCATGTACCCGGACCTGCATGCGGGACGGGACGCGCCCGTAGCGGCCGCGCTCGTTCTGGAGCTGCTCGCGCGGACCGGGAAGCGGGTGAGTGAGTTGGTAGCGGCGGCGCCGCGTTATACGATTGTGAAGGCCAAAGCGCCCCGCGGCCCCGCGCTCGAGCCGGTGTACGCGGCGCTCAGGCGGCGGTTCGCGGACGCGCAGGCGGACGTCCAGGACGGGCTGCGGCTCGCCTGGCGCGACCGCTGGCTCCATGTGCGGCCCTCGAATACGGAACCGATCATCCGGCTGATCGCCGAGGCGCCGAGCGGCGCGCTTGCGCGGGAGCTGGTCGACGAGGGACGGCGACTATGTGCGGCATCGTAGGCTATACCGGGCCCCGGCAGGCGGCCCCGCTGCTGCTCGAAGGGCTGAAGCGACTCGAGTACCGCGGCTACGACTCGGCGGGCCTGGCGCTGGTCGACGACCGGCGCATCGAGGTGCACAAGGCGCCGGGGAAGATCAGCGTGCTCGAACAGCAGCTCGGCGCGTCGCTCCCCCCCGGCCACACCGGCATCGCCCACACCCGCTGGGCCACGCACGGCGCCCCGAACACCGTCAACGCGCACCCGCACACCGATTGCGGGGGCACGCTCGCGCTGGCGCACAACGGCATCATCGAGAACGCCGGCGTGCTCCGGACCGCACTGGCGCAGCGCGGTCATGTGTTCCGCTCCGAGACCGACACCGAGGTGCTGGTCCACCTGATCGAGGAGGTGCTGGCGAAGGGCGGTACGCTGGTCGAGGCGGTGGCCGGCGCTCTGAACCAGGTCGAAGGGACCTACGGCATCGCGGTCGTCTCGACCAAGGAGGCGGACACGATCGTCGCGGCACGCAAGGGTTCCCCCCTACTCGTGGCCATCGGCTCGGGGGAGAACTTCGTCGCCTCGGATGCGTCGGCGGTGCTGACGCACACCCGCTCGGTCGTGTACCTGGACGACGGGGACATCGCCGTGGTGCGACCGACCGAGTACCGCATCCTCGATCTGCGTAGCGTGGAAAAAGAGAAGGCCGTGATCCGGGTCGACTGGGATCTCGCCACGATCGAGCGCGGCGGCTATGCGCACTTCATGCTGAAAGAAATCATGGAGCAGCCCGAGAGCCTGCGCAACACGCTGCGCGGGCACCTGCTCGAGGAGGAGGGCACGGCGCGGCTCGGCGGGTTGAACCTCACCGACGAGCAGCTGCTCCAGGTGAACCGCATCGTATTCATCGCATGCGGCACCTCGTGGCACTCGGCGCTGATCGGCGAATACATGATGGAGGAGCTCGCCCGCCTCCCCTCGGAGGTCGAATACGCCTCGGAATTCCGCTACCGCAACCCCATCGTGGACGAGCGGACCCTGGTGGTGGGCATCTCCCAGTCGGGGGAGACGGCGGATACGCTGGCGGCGTTGCGCGAGGCGAAGCGGCGCGGCGCCCGCACGCTGGGTCTCGTGAACGTGGTCGGATCGACCATCGCGCGTGAAGTGGACGGCGGCATCTATCTCCATGCCGGGCCGGAGATCGGCGTCGCGTCCACCAAGGCCTTCACGAGCCAGATCGCCGCGCTCGCGGTGTTGACGCTCAAGATGGGGCGGCTGCGGTCGCTCTCCATCTTGCAGGGCCGGGAAGTGGTGCGGGCGCTCGCCAAACTCCCCGAGCTAGTCGAGCGCGTGCTGGCGAAGGCCCCCGAAGTGGAGCGCATCGCCGAGCGGATGATGCGGGCCGCCAACGTGCTGTACCTCGGCCGGGGGTACAACTTCCCGGTGGCGCTCGAGGGTGCGCTCAAGCTGAAGGAGATCTCGTATATCCACGCGGAGGGCTACCCCGCGGCCGAGATGAAGCACGGCCCGATCGCGTTGATCGACGACCTGATGCCGGTCGTCTTCATCGCCCCCAAGGACGCGGTCTACCAGAAGGTCGTGAGCAACATCGAGGAAGTGAAGGCGCGCGGCGGGCGCGTGATGGCGGTCGTCACCGAGGGTGATACCGGCGTCGCGCGGCTCGCCGACCACAAGGTCGAGGTCCCGGAAACCCTCGACTTGCTGACGCCCGTGCTCACGGTCCTGCCGCTCCAGCTGCTCGCGTACTACATCGCGGTGCGCCGCGGCTGCAACGTGGATCAGCCGCGCAATCTGGCGAAGAGTGTGACGGTGGAGTGAGGGTCGTCCTCCAGCGGGTATCTCGCGCCGAGGTGCGGGTCGACGGGAGAGTGACCGGGAAGATCGGGTCAGGGTTCCTCGTCCTCGCGGGCTTCGCGCCGTCCGACGGCGACGCCAGCCTCACCTGGATGGCCGACAAGGTTCTGGGCCTGCGGGTGTTCGGCGACGCCCAGGGGAAGATGAACCTGGCGCTGGCCGAGGTGGGTGGCGCGTTGCTCGTCGTCTCGCAATTCACCCTGTACGGCGACGTCAGCAAGGGTCGGCGACCGAGCTTCATCGACGCCGCGCCACCCGACGTGGCGACTCCGCTGTACGAGCGGTTCGTGGCGCTCTTGAAGGAGCGGGGAGCCGGGAGCGGTACGGTCGTCGAAACGGGTGAGTTCGGGGCGATGATGGAGGTGGAGCTCGTGAACGACGGACCCGTGACGCTCCTCCTCGAGAAATGACCGTCATCCTGGCGAGCGGCTCGCCCCGGCGACGCCAGCTCCTCGAGATGCTTGAACTGCCGTTTCGCGTCGTCCCCCCGAACGTGGACGAAACGCGGGCCACCTCGGAACTGCCCGAGCGATACGTCGTGCGGCTGGCACGCGAGAAGGCCCGCGTCGTGGCCGCGCGCGAGCGCGGGGAAACTGTGCTCGCGGCCGACACGACGGTGGTGCTGCGCGGCGCCGTCTTCGAGAAGCCGCACACGCCGGCGGAAGCGGCGGCGATGCTGGCGCAGCTCGCGGGGCGCACGCACCAGGTGATGACGGCGGTCGCCGTCGCGCGGGACGGGCGGCTCGAGCACGCCCTCGACGTCACGGAGGTGACGTTCCGGCCGCTCTCGGCCGATCAGATCGCCGGGTACGTCGCGACGGGGGAGCCCATGGACAAGGCGGGCGCGTACGCCATCCAGGGGAAGGGCGCCGCGCTCGTGGAGGGGATCCGCGGCGACTTCTTCGGCGTCATGGGCCTGCCGCTGCGACTCGCGCTCGACCTGCTCGAGCGGTTCGGCCTGCCTTACCGTTTCACGCGGTAGACCGGGACCTTCTGCGATTTTCCCTTGACGTGGATCGGGTCGAGGGCCTCGACGGTGGGGGGTTGCTTGAGTCGCTGGTAGAACGGCTCCGAGATCAGGATCTCGTTCGCGCCCGCCGTGCGACACAGGCGGTTCGCGGTGTTCACGGCGTCGCCGATCACGGTGTATTCGAGCCGCCGATCCGAGCCGATATTGCCCGCGAACACTTCGCCGAAGTTGATTCCGATGCCGACCCCGAGCTCGGGCCGGCCGGCCTCCTTCCACTTGGCGTTCAGACTCTCGAGTGCGGTGAGCTGCTCGAGTGCGCACCGCATGGCGCGGTCGGCGTCGTCCTCGTGGGCGATCGGCGCGCCCCACAGCGCCATGATCGCGTCGCCGATGAACTTGTCGAGCGTACCCCCGTTTTCGAACACGATCTCCACCATTTCGGTGAAGTAATCCGTGAGGAGCGTCGCGATCCCCTCGGGACTCATGGCCTCGGACATCGGCGTAAAGCCGCGGATATCGGAGAAGAAAATGACGACCGGCCGCTTTTCGCTCGGCAGCCGGCCGGCGTCCTGCTGCTGCGCGATGACCTGCGCGATGTTGGGTGAGAAGTAGCGTTGGAAGTTCGACAGGACGAGCGCCTCGCGCTGCAGCCGCTCGGAGCGCCGGGAGTTCTCGATCCCGACGGCGGCGAGCGACCCGAAGGCGATCAGGAACTCGAGGTCTTCGTCCGCGAACGAGTGGGTGGCGGTGAGGTTGTCGACGTACAGGATGCCCAGCACCTGCTGATCCGTGCCCATGAGCGGCGTACACATGGCGCTGCGCACGCTCTGGATCAGGATCGACTTGCCCTTGAAGCGCTCGTCGGCGGCGGCGTTGTCCGAGAGGATCGCGACGCGCTCCTCGACGGCCTTGCGCGCGATCGACTGCGGCACGTGCTTCGACGCGGCGGCGGAGCCGGTCTTCCCCTTGGAGACCCGCGGCACGAGCTCCCCCGTCTTGTCCTCGAGCAGCAGGATGGAGACGCGGTCCACGTTCATGATCTGGAACGTGAAGTCCACCACCTTGTCGAGCAGCCGGTCGAGCTCCTGCTGCTTCGACAGCTCCTTGGAGATCTCGAGCAGCAGCGACAGCTTCTTCTCGCGCCGCTCTTCCAGCGTCGGGGCCGTGACCTTGAGGTGCGACGTGCCCGACGCGCGGTCGACCACGATCGCGGGGACGCCGCCCGAGTGCTTCACCGGCAGCTGGCGCACGATCGTGCCCCCGCCCGGCTTGCCGCCGAACTCGAACGGCAGCGACGCCACGACCTGCGGGCGCGGCGCCGGGGCGCTCACGGCCTTCACGCGGAACGCGACCTTGCCGAACGTGATGACGTCGTTTTCGGCGGCGAGGGCCTCGGTGACGCGGGCGCCGTTCAGGAACGTGCCGTTGGAGGAGCCGACGTCCTTCACCTCCACTCCGGCGTCGGTGAGGCGGAGCTCGGCGTGCTTGCGGGAGATGGTCGGGTCGTAAATCGGGACGTCGCTCGTGACGGCCCGCCCCACGACGACGGTGCGGCCCGGCTGGAGATCGATCGCCTGCTCGCCCGTCGTGCTCAGCAGCTTGAACACAGGGGAAAGATATACGTCAGCCCGCGGCCCGCGCGAGCGCCAGAGCCTTCAAGACCGCCTGGGCCTTGGCTTCGGTTTCGGCGAACTCGCGAGCCGGATCCGAGTCGGCCACGATGCCGGCGCCCGCCTGCACGACGACCCGGTCCTTGAGGACGAGGGCGGCGCGGATCGCGATCGCGGTGTCCAGGTTCGTCGCCCCCCAGCCGACGTAGCCCACCGCGCCGGCGTAGGGGCCGCGCCGCTCGGGCTCGAGCTCGTCGATGATCTGCATCGCGCGCACCTTGGGCGCCCCCGTCACCGTGCCCGCCGGGAAACAGGCTTTGAACACATCCAGCGCGTCGTACCCGTCGCGCAGCCGCCCCCGCACCTCGCTCACGAGGTGCTGGACGTGCGAGTAGCGCTCGATGGCGAGCAGGTCCGTCACCCGCACGGTCCCGAACTGCGCCACGCGCCCGACGTCGTTGCGTCCCAGGTCGACGAGCATCAGGTGCTCGGCGCGCTCCTTGTCGTCCGCCAGCAAGGCCCGGCCCAGCGCTTCGTCCTCTTCCGGCGTCCGGCCGCGCGGCCGGGTGCCCGCGATGGGGCGCACCGTCACCTCCCCTTCCTCCACCCGTACCAGCACCTCGGGCGAGCTCCCGACGAGGGTGAGGTCGTCGAGTGCGAGGTAGAACAGGTAGGGGGCCGGGTTCAGCGCCCGCAGATAGCGATACAGCAGGAACGGGTCGACCGCGCCCGCCGCGTCCTGGCGGCGCGACAGTACGGTCTGGAACGTGTCGCCCGCTCGGATGTATTCGAGGATGCGGGTGACGTCGCGCTCGAACGCCGGGCGGGCGTAGCGGGACGCGGTCGGGACGGCGGGCAGCGAATCGCGCAGCGCCAGGGGCGCGAGCTCGTGGCGCCCGCCCAGCCGGGCGATGACGTCGGTGAGGCGCGCGTCCGCCGCGTCGTGGAGCCGCAATCGCTCCGCCGTGGCCGCGCCGGCGGGAACCTCAACGTTCGCCACGACGATCGCGCGGCCGAACAGGTTGTCGATGATCACCACGGTGTCCGCGATCATCATCACCGCGTCAGGGAGGGCGAGCGTGTCCGCCGGCGGCCGGGGCAGCCGCTCGATCGTGCGCACCAGATCGTACCCGAGATACCCGACGGCCCCGCCGGTGAAGCGGGGCAGCCCTGGCACGGGAACGGCGGGCAACGCGCGGAGGCGTTGTGCCAGATGCCCGATCGGGTCGTCGGTCTCACCGGCTCCGCGCCAGCCCGTCTCCCGCGTCCAGCGCTCGACGATCCGCCCGCGGTACCGCCATACTTCGCGCGGCTCGGTGCCGAGGAAGGTGTAACGAGCCCAGCGCTCGCCGCCGACGAGCGACTCGAGCAGAAACGCGAACGGCGGTCGCGCGACCTTCGCGAACGCCGCGAGCGGCGTATCGGCGTCGAGCACGACCTCGCGGACGAGCGGGACCATCCCGCCGCGCGCGGACCGGGCGAGGAAGGCGGCGCGGGGATCGGTCATTTGAGCGCGGCGACGAGGTAGCTGCCGGGCGCGTCCAGTGGGGCCGCGACCGTCGCTCCGCTCGGCGCGGCGTCGCTCTCGCTGATCCAGTCGTCGGGACCGCGCTGGCGCCACAGGCGCAGCGCCAGCTCGAACGCGGAGAAGTCGGCGTAGTGGCTCGCCGAATCGTACACGGTCCGGTCGGCGTAGCGGACGTAGGAGACCTTGACAGTCGGCCGGCCGGCGAGGTCGAAGGCCAGGGTCGCGGGCCCGATGGTGAACCCGTACACGCCCGACGCGGGCGTGACCGTGACGGTCACGGTCGCCGTATCGGCGAGGATGACCCCGTTCTGCGATAGGAGCGAGAAGGGCGTGAACGAGAAGATCGCGAAGGTGGTGCCGCCGGCGTCGGTGTGCTTGAGCGTATCGACGTCGAGTCGGTTGACCTTGACGGTGAACGACAATGCGGTCGGGTTGACGGTGTCCCTGCGCGCGAGCGCGAGCAGGGCGGTGCGCGGCGTCAGTCCGGGACCGGTGGCGTTGCCGTGACACGCCCCCGCCATGAGGGCGAGCACCGCGCTTGTCGCCCACACGAGCCGCCGCGAGATTCCGCCGCGATGTGGCACCGCGCCCTCCTCCTCGCCGTTCTGGGGGTGCTCCCCGCCGCCGTCCCCGGCGGGGCGCAGACCTGGAATTCCCCCGCCGCGCTCGCGCTCGCGCAGCGGGCGATCGCGCGCCGTTCCCGGGCCGCCGCCGACACCGCTCTGCGCGACTACAAGGCCCAGGCTCACGGCTTCCTGTTTTTTCTGGGCCAGCTCGGTGAGGGACTCGCCGATCCGCCGCGCCTGATCAAAGCGGACCAGCTGGAGCTGGAAGTGTACTGGAAGGCCCCGGCGAGCAGCAAGCAGCGCGTGGTGGGCTGGCGCGACCGTGCCGAGCTTCCCACCGACATTTATTACCACCGCGACCATCTCGGCATCTTCCAGAACAACTTCGGGCCCGCCATCCGGCTGGGCGAAGGGGACGAGGTGCGCGACGTGCCGCACCCGCTCTCCGCCGCCGGCCCCGACCTGTACGACTACGCACTGGCCGACAGCACGACCATCACGTTTCCCGCACGGGAAGTCCGCGTCGTGGCGCTGCGGGTGCGGCCCAAGAACTTCGACGCGCCGCGCATCGTGGGAACGCTGTACGTGGATGCAACGACCGCGGATCTGGTGCGTCTCGCGTTCAACTTCACGCCCCGCGCGTATCTCGACGCGCAGCTCGAGGACGTGAGCATCGTGCTCGACAATGCGATGTGGGAGGGCCGCTTCTGGCTGCCCTACCGCCAGGAGCTCGAGATCCGGCGGCGGGCCACGTGGCTCGACATGCCGGCGCGCGGCATCATTCGTGCCCGCTGGGAGATCGACGGCTACGTGTTCAACCTCGGGCTCGCGACGAGCTGGTTCCAGGGGGACGAGATCACGTTCCTCCCCAAGGCCGAGCGCGACTCGTTCCCGTGGCGGGAGCCACTCGCCCAGGCGATTCAGACGGTCGCGGAGCCGGTGCGGCAGAACGACCTCGAGCGCGTCCGCGCGGACGTCGAGCAGATCGCCGGGCGTCGCGCCCTCACCGGACTCAAGGCGCATCGTCTCGGCGTACGCGGCCTGTCCGACCTGGTGCGCGCCAACCGCGTGGAAGGGCTCACCGTGGGCGCGGGGTTGGTGTGGCGCGGCGGCGGGGAACGCCGCGAGCTCCGGGTGACGGGGAGCTACGGCTTCTCGGATCGGCGGCCCAACGGCAGCGTCACGGCGACGGACCGCGAGGGCCGGCGCGCGCTGGAGGTCGCGGTGTTCCGCGAGGTGCGCGACGTGGGCGACGAGCGGGTGATCGCCCCGCTCCTCAACTCGTTCTCCTCGCAGGAATTCGCGGCGGACTACGGTGACTACTATCGCGCCGACGGCGCTCGGCTCACCTACCGCCACGGTAGTGGTGTGCGCGGCGAATGGAGCGCCGCACTGGGCCGCGAGACCATCCACTCGCTCGCCGTGACCGCCGAGCCCGCGAGCGGCACGTTTCGCCCCAACCCCGCCCTGGGTGACGTCGGACTGGCGCTCGCGCAACTCGCCGTGCGCCGGCGCAGCGAGGGCTTCGCCGTGCGCCGCGACCTGCACTACGAGCTGGTCGCGGAGGCGGGGCGCGCCGACGACGGGACCACCTACCTGCGGGTCTCCGGGACGGGGCACGTGCTGCTCCCCGCCGGCGCGACTCGACTGCTCGTCCGCGCCCAAGGCGGCGCCGCGACGCGCGACCTGCCGGCGCATCGCGGCTTCGTGCTCGGCGGCCGGGGCACGCTGCTGGGGGACGATTTCCGCCAGTGGGGCGGCGGACGCATGGCGCTCGCCCACGTCGAGTGGCGCGTCGGGCTCCCCTTCTTCTCGCTCGGGCTCGGGCCCTATGCCCGCACGCCGCGCCAGCTCACCATCGCGCCGTACGTGGCCGCGGGCTGGGCCGGTCGGCCGGTGCCGGGTACACCATGGGCGGCGACGCCCGGGACGCGCATGACGTTCGGCGTCGGGCTCGAGTGGCTCGGCGTGTTCCGGTTCGAAGCGGGCGTGGGCGCCCAAACCCGCCGCGCGGGCTTCGCGTTCGACGTGACGCGCGATTTCTGGGGCATCTTGTGAGCGAAACGGGCTGGACGGAGCCGCGCCGCGGGCTAGCTTTGACGGGTTAACCCATGGCCGACACCAACTTCCCCGATGAATGGCTGGCGCGCTCCCTCGAGGGAGTGCTGACCCCCGAGCTGCTCGTGGAGCTGCGCACAAAGGCGCAAGCCGGTCAGACGCTGTGGGAGACGCTCGTCGCCCAGAAGATCGTGAGCGACGAGCAGATCCTCACCGCGCTCTCGACGCGGTTCCGCCTGAAGCTGGCCGACGTCAAGGAGGTGGATCACTCCGTCAAGGAGAAGGTTCCGGAGCAGCTGGCCCGCCGCTATCACATCCTGCCGCTCCGCGTCACCGATTCCTTCCTCGAGATCGCGACCGCCAACCCGTTCGACCTGGACGCGGAGAAGGCCCTGGCGTTCGCGACGGCGCGTGAGATCCGCATGCAGCTGCTCGCCCCGTCGAAGATCAACGAGAAGCTCGACGAGGTGTACCGGCCCGAGAAGACCCTCGACAAGATGTTCCAGAAGATGGAGGGGTCGCCTGAGCTGGTTCAGCTCGTGGAGGAGGTGGGCCCGGAGGAGATCGCCGTCTCCGAGGAGCAGGCGAGCCAGCGCCCGATTGTGCGGCTCGTCGATCTCATCATTTCCGAGGCGATCCTGGCGCGCTCGAGCGACATTCACATCGAGCCCGAGGAGGGCGGCGTGGCGGTGCGCTACCGCATCGACGGCGTGCTGCGGCAGCAGATGAAGATCCCGCGCCAGGCCGGGCTGCCGCTCATCTCCCGCATCAAGATCATGTCCTCGCTCGACATCGCCGACCGGCTGCGCCCCCAGGACGGCCGGGCGCGGGTGGCCGTGAACGGCCAGCCGATCGATCTGCGCGTCTCCACGCTCCCGGCGTCGCTGGGCGAGAAGGTCGTGATCCGGATCCTCGACTCCCGCGCGACCGTCAAGTCGCTCGACTCGCTGGGCTTGAATCCGGAGGAGGTCGAGGCCATCCGGCGCCTGCTCGAGAATCACGAGGGGATTTTGCTCGTCACCGGGCCGACGGGGTCGGGGAAGACCACCACGCTCTACTCCTGCATCAACCAGATCAAGAGCGAGGGCGTGAACATCGTCACGGTCGAAGACCCGGTGGAGTACCGGATGCAGGGAATCGTCCAGGTGCAGGTGCAGGAGAAGGCCGGACTGACGTTCGCTTCGGCGTTGCGCTCGATCCTGCGACAGGACCCGAATGTGGTGCTGGTGGGCGAGATCCGCGATCGCGAAACGGCGCAGATCGCCGTGCAGGCGTCGCTCACGGGGCACCTCGTGCTGTCGACCCTGCACACCAACGACGCCGCCAATGCGGTGACGCGCCTGGTGGACATCGGGGTCGAGGCGTACAAGATCGCGGCGGCGCTGCGCGGCGTCGTGGCGCAGCGCTTGATGCGCCGGCTCTGCCCCACGTGCAAGGAAGTGTGGATGGAGACCCCCCCCGACCGGCTCAAGCCGTGGATTCCCAAGGGGACGCCGCTGTACCGGGCGGCGGGTTGTCCCGACTGCGCGATGACCGGGTACCGGGGACGGTTTTCGATCATCGAGGTGCTGACGGTCACGGCGGAAGTCGAGCGTCGAATCGCGGGCGGCGAGCCCGCGGATCAGATCGCTCGGGCCGCGCGCCGGGGCGGGATGAAGTCGCTGTGGGACTCTGGGCTCGGGCATGTGCTGAAGGGCGAGTCGACCGTGGATGAGCTGATGCGGGTCGTGGACGTGCCGCAGGAGGACGTACCGGAGCCGGTCCCGACACAGGGTGGCCGGCGCCCGTCGGGGGGGGGGCCGGGGTCGCGCGTCACCGCCGAGCCGTCCGCCACGCTCGCCGCGCCGACGGCCGCCGCCGCCGAGCCGCTCGCCCATTTCGAACTGCTGGAAGAGGGGCCGACTCGGCGGATGTCGGGGCCGCACGGGGCGGTCGCGGTGAAGGTGCTGCTGGTGGACGACGAGGACAGCCTCCGGAAGGTGATGCGCGACCTGCTCGAGCGGGACGGCTACGACGTATCGGAGGCGCGAGACGGCGTGCAGGCGCTCGACCAGATCGATCGCGTGGGGCCGGATATCATCGTCCTCGACCTGAACCTTCCGGGGCTCGACGGTTACGGCGTGCTGTCGCACCTGCGATCGCGTCCGGCGACGGCCTCGATCCCCGTCATCGTGCTCACGGCCAAAGGAGACGAGGATAACGAAGTGCGTGTGTTCGAGCTCGGTGCCGACGACTTCCTGACGAAGCCGTTCCGCGCCCGCGCCCTGTCGGCCCGGCTCGAAGCCGTCCTGGGCCGCCGCCGGTAGCGGCGGCGTTCGCATCCCGCCCGCCCTCCGTCGATGTCCGGCGCCGTTTCCCCGGCTGATGCCGCGCTCGCCCTCATCAAGCCGGAGGTTCGCGCCCAGACGGCGTACACGCTCGACGCTCCCCGCGCGCCCCGCAAGCTCAACCAGAACGAGAGCCCGTTCGATGCTCCCGAGGCGGTCAAACAGGCCGTCATCGCCGCGATGCGGGACGAGCCGTGGAACCGCTATCCACCGTTCACGCCCACGGAACTGCTCGAGCGACTCGCGGCGCGGCACGCGTGGCTCGCGTCCGGCGTGCTCGTCGGCAACGGCTCGAACGAGCTGATTCAGGCGACGCTCGCGGTGACGGTAGGCGAGGGAACGGCCGTGGTGACGCCCGCGCCCACGTTCAGCCTGTACCGCCTGCTCACCGCGGTGTACGGCGGCCGTCACGTGCCGGTGCCGCTCACGGCCGACTTCCAGTTCGACGTGGACGCGTTGGTGCGGGCGGCGCGCGACACGCAGGCACCCCTCGTCGTCGTCAATTCGCCCAACAATCCCACCGGAACGCCGCTTCCCGGCGGCGCGGTGGAGCGGCTGCTCGCGGAGACGGCTGCGCTGATCGTGATGGACGAGGCGTACCAGGACTTCGGCGGTCCGACGGCCGTGCCGCTCCTCAAGGACGCGCCGCGGCTGGTGGTGCTGCGGACCTTCAGCAAGGCGATGTCGCTCGCCGGCCTGCGCTTCGGGTATGCGCTGGCCCATCCGGCCGTGGCGGCGGAGATCGCCAAGGCGCGGCTGCCCTACAACGTGAATCGCGTGACGCTCGCTGCCGCCCACGCAGCGCTCGATGCGGCCGACCTGCTGGCGGAGCGCGCTGGCGCCGTGCGACGCAATCGGGACGTCCTCGCCGATCGCCTGGCGCGCATCCCGGGTCTCCGCGCCTTTCCGTCGGCCGCCAACTTCGTGCTCGTCCGCTGCGAGGCCCGGCCGGCGGCGGAGGTATTCCGCCGCCTGGTGGAGGAGCACGGCATCCTGGTGCGCGACGTGTCCGGTGCAGTCGGCCTGGAGGGCTGCCTGCGGATCACCGCCGGCACGGACGATGACGTGGACGCCGTGGCGCGCGCCCTGCACGCGATTCTCGCATGAGCCGCAGCGCCGAGGTGAAGCGCAAGACCAAGGAGACCGACGTGCACGTGCGGCTCGGTCTCGACGGGGCGGGACGCGCGGAGCTGGCGACGGGCATCGGTTTCTTCGATCACATGCTCGAGGCGCTGGCGCGGCACGCGTTGTACGATCTCCAGGTCCGGGCGACCGGCGACCTGCACGTCGATCAGCACCACACCGTGGAGGACGTCGGCATCGTGCTGGGCCAGGCGCTGTCGCAGGCGCTGGGTGAGCGGCGCGGCATCCGCCGCTACGGGGACGCCACCGTGCCGCTGGACGACGCACTCGCACGCGTGGTGGTCGACGTGAGCGGGCGCCCGTACCTCGCCTACCACGCCGACCCTCCGACGTGGCAGAAACTGGGCGACTACGACGTCGCCCTCACCCCTGAGTTCTTCCGCGCGCTGGCGACCCATGGCGGGCTCACACTGCACGTGGACTTGCTGCGGGGCCAGAACGCGCATCACGTGGTAGAGGCGGTGTTCAAGGCGGCGGCGCGGGCGCTCGGCGAGGCGACGAGCCTCGATCCGCGGGTGACCGACGTGCCATCGACCAAGGGTGCGTTGTAGGTGATCGCCCTGGCGGACTATGGCGCGTCCAACACGCGCAGCGTGCTGCGGGCGTTCCTCGCGGTAGGAGCGGAGGCGGTCATCCTCACCGACGATCCCGTGACGCTGCGGCGCGCCGAGCGGGTGGTGCTCCCCGGGGTCGGCAACTTCGCCGCCGCGAAGCGGCGGCTCGACGCTACCGGTTTGGGCGAGGCGATCACGGACGTGGCCCACGCCGGACGCCCGGTACTCGGCATCTGTCTCGGGCTGCAGCTGTTCCTCTCGGACAGTGAGGAGGCACCCGGCGTCCCGGGGCTCGGCCTGCTGCCCGGGCGCGTCGCGCGCTTCCAGACCGAGCTGCCGGTGCCGCACGTCGGCTGGGCGCGCGTGCGACTCACCGCCGGCGGCAGGGCGCACGGGGCGCTTGCAGGGGCGTTCGACGGTGACGAGGCGTTCTTCTACCACGTGCACAGCTACCACCCCGTCGGCGTAGACCCCGCCGGCGCGCTGGCGGAGGCCGAGTATGGCGGGCCGTTTCCCACGATCGTGGGCGCGGACAACGTGGTGGGCGTGCAATTCCACCCCGAGAAGTCTCAAGCAGCGGGGCTCGCCCTGTTGCGCGCCTTCACCCGCTGGACCCCGTGACCCTAGTCCGCGTCGCGTTCGTCGACGTCTACGTGCTGCGGCAGGCGGCGCCCGGGCTCGAGGTGCTGGTGCTGCGCCGCGGCCCCGCCGGCCGCTCACCCGGATCGTGGGAGACGGTGCACGGCACCGTCGAGGCGGGTGAGACCCCGGTCGCGGCGGCGCGACGCGAGCTACACGAAGAGACGGGGTGCGAGCCCGTGCGGCTGTACAACGCGAGCCGCGTGGAATCCTTCTACCGTCATCGCGACGACGCCGTGGCGCTCGGTCCCGCATTCGTCGCGTTCGTGGACCGCGCGGCCGAGCCGCGGCTCTCGGCGGAGCACGACCGCGCCGAGTGGCTCGCGCCCGCCGCGGCTGCCGCGCGCTTCGCCTGGCCGCGGGAGCGCAGAGCACTGGAAGACATTTTGTCAATACTGGGGGGTGGGGACGCGGGCTTGCTGGATGACGTTCTGCGGATATGCTAGCGCGGCGGCTCATCCCCTGCCTGGACGTGGCCGGGGGGCGGGTCGTGAAGGGGGTGCACTTCCGGGAGCTGCGGGACGCGGGCGACCCGGTGGAGCAGGCCGCGCGCTATGACGCCGCCGGGGCGGACGAGGTCGTCCTGCTCGATATCGGCGCGAGTCACGAGGAGCGCGGGACGCTCATCGATTTGGTGAGCCGCGTCGCTGACAGGCTGTTCGTTCCGTTTACTGTTGGAGGCGGGATCCGCAGCGTGGCGGACGCGCGGCAGGTCTTACGGGCCGGGGCCGACAAGGTGGCGGTCAACACCGCGGCGGTGCGCGACCCCGCGCTCGTCACCCGGCTCGCCGATGAGTTCGGCCGGCAGTGCGTGGTCGCCGCCGTGGACGCGAAAGGCAGAGAAGGGCAGAAGGAGCAGGGGGAGGGGTGGGAAGTCATGGTTCGGGGGGGACGCGAGCCCACCGGACTCGAAGCCGTGGAATGGGCCGTGCGATTGCAAGAGTTCGGAGCTGGGGAGATCCTGCTGACCTCGATGGATACCGACGGCACGCAGCACGGCTACGATGTCCCCCTCACCCGGGCGGTCGCGCGCGCCGTCCGGATCCCGGTCATCGCCTCCGGAGGCGCCGGGAGGCTCGAGCACCTCGCCGCGGCCCTCGACGCCGGCGCCCACGGCGTGCTCGCCGCCACGCTGTTCCACTATCGCGGTATGACGATCCCCGAGGCTCGCGCCTTCCTGGCGGGCCGGGGCTATCCGGTCCGCCCGTGAACCCGTTCTATCACCGCATCTATCGCGTCGTGCGGCATGTCCCGAAGGGACGCGTGGCGACCTACGGCGTCGTGGCGCGCCTCGCCGGACGCCCCGGCGCCGCGCGCACCGTCGGGTGGGCGCTCTCCGCGCTCCCTGAAGAGAGCGACGTCCCGTGGTGGCGAGTGCTCAATGCGGCCGGTCGTATTTCCCTGTCCGGCGCCGACCACGGCTCCGTGGTGCAGCGCGCCTTGTTGTTGCGGGAAGGCGTGAAGTTCGCGCCCGGGGGTGCGGTGAACCTGGCGGCGTTCGGCTGGCCGGCTGAGACCTACGACAGCGTCGCCGCCGCCCACACGCGTGCGGCTTCGTCGCGCAAATCGCGCAGGTTGAAAGGCTTGCGGACATAGCGCAAGCCGAGGTGCGCCAGCGCCTCGTCCGTCGATGCCCGCACGTCCCCTGTCGCCACGAGGATCCGCTCTTTCAAGCCGGGGTGCGCTTCCACGAGCTGCTCCACGAACAGGTGGTCCCGCGCCGTCGCGCGCGCATCGGCGAGGATGAGGTCGTAGCTGCGCGTGCGCACCAGGTCGAGGGCGTGCTGCGGAGTGCGCGCCACCTCGACCGTGTGTCCTTCGCGTCCGAACAATGCCTTCACCATCCGCCGGACCGCCGGATCATCGTCCACGAGCAAGATGGTGCGCTTCACGACGGGGACGGAGGGCTCGAGCGCCGTGCGCCCTGGGGCGTCGGCGAGGGCGGCGGCGGCCGGGGGCGCGGGTGGGGCGGGGGGGGCCGGGGGGGCGGGGGGGAGGTCCACCAGGAAGGCGGCGCCGCCGTCCGGCGGGCGCTCCACGCTGATCCGCCCGCCGTGCGCCTCCACAATCGAATAGGTGATCGACAGGCCGAGGCCGGTGCCTTGCCCGGGCTCTTTGGTCGTAAAGAAGGGCGTGAACAACTGCGGGACCACGTCGTCGGGGATGCCCGGCCCCGAGTCAGAGACACGCATCCGCACGCGCTGGTCGAACCAGGTGTTCACGCAGATGAGGCGCCGGCGGCCGGGTTTGTTCTCGGCCACGGCCTGCGCCGCGTTGTTCAGCAGGTTGAGCACGGCCTGCTGCAGTGCGTGACGGTCCCCCAGGATCTCGGGAATGGTCGGCAGCACCTTCTCGACGGTGATGTCTTTGAGCTTCAGATCGTGTGCCATCAACAGCACGGTGCGCTGGATCACGTCGTTGAGATTCACGCGCCCTTGCTCCGCCGGCCCCTTGCGCGCGAAGGTCAGGAGGTTTCGCACGATGCGCCCCGCGCGCTCCGCCTGTTCGTGGATCACCCGCAGGTGGCCGCGGTCCTTGCTCGCGAGCTCCTTTTGCTCGAGCAGGAACTCCGAGAGACCGGCGATCGACGTGAGCGGGTTGTTGAGCTCGTGGGCGACGCCCGACACGAGCTGCCCCACCGCGGCGAGCTTCTCGCTCTGGATGAGCTGTGCCTCCATATGCTGCTGATCGGTGACGTCCTCCACCAGGACGACCACGCTTGCCTCCTGCTCGGGGCTCGGGATGCGGGCGGCGTTCACGCGCAACGTCCGGCCCAGCGGCGCCGAGCGCAGGACGAGTGGCTGAGCCCGGTCGCCGCGCCGTGCCGCGGCGAGCAAGTCGACGAGTGCCGGGGACTCCCCCAGCAAGGCCGCTCCGAGGTCGCGACCGATCACCGACGGAATCGCGCTGCCGAGCATCGCCGCGAGTGAGCGATTGGCTCGGCGGATCGAGCCCTGCACGTCCACGACGGCGATTCCCTCCCTCAACGCGTCGAACGCCGTCTCCCACTGCTCCTTGGCGTGGTGGACCATCTCGAAGAAGCGCGCGTTCGAGATGACGATCGCGGCGTGCGTGGCGACCGTAGACAAGAGCCGGACGTCCTCGGGGGCGAACACGCCGTCCCGGGGCTCGGCGATCACCAGCGTGCCGACCAGCACGCCGTGCGCCCGCAGCGGCACGGCGGCGGCGGCGGCGACGTGCACGCCGGTGACCAGCGGGGTCGGCTCGCCGCCCGTGCCGTCCACGAGCTCCACGCGCTCTCCGTTCCGCGAGCGCGTGATCAGCCCCGGGTCGTCCGCGCCGATGGTCCCGCCCCGCAGGTGGGCGAGCGTGCCCTCCGCGGCCGCGACCGTGAGCGGGGGGCGCTCGGCGTCGTCCCGCCCCTCGCCGTCCGCCGCGAGCGCCACCAGGGCTCCCTTCGCCTCGAGGAACCGCATGGCGTACCGCACCACCTGCTCCACGATGCGGTCGAGCTGGAGCGAGCCGGAGAGGATGTAGGAGAGCTCCTGGAGAGAAAACAGCTCTGACAGGCGCCGGTTGAGCTCGTCCGCGGCGCGCCGGCGGTCCCGCTCGCTGCGCTCGAGCCGCCGTTGCAGGCGGAGCACCCGCCAGCCGAGCGCCGCCGTGACCATCAGGGCGGCAAGCGCGAGGTAGCGCGTGGCTTCCCCCTACGGCCTCGGCTGCAGGCTCGCCCGGGCCGTCACGCGCGCCCGCTCGCGGTCGAGCGTGGGCAGCACACCCGTCCACGCGTCGTTCGAGAGCCCCTGGTAGCTGACCGTCATACCCTCGCGAAAACTGATGCCCTCTTCGAAGAGATAGATGGCGACCGCCTGCTCGTGCGCGTCCAGCTGGTACGAGCTCCACCGCGGCGACAGCGGCACGATCCCGACCGGACGGAACAACCGCCCGCGGCTCGTCACGTTCACGTCCTCGGGGCTGAAGCGCGCCTGCGGCACCAGCCCGAAGAACGTCACCATGACGAGCGTCGGGCGGTCCACGCTGGCGCGTTGCGCCGCGCCTGCGAGGTCGCGCCCTTTGCTCTTGAGCAGCTGCGCCAGCGACCGGTAGGTATCCGGCGCGAGCAGCCGGATGACCTGCTCGGCGAGCGGCAGGACCTGGATCTCGAGCTGATCGGTCGCGAACCGGACGACGATATCGTCACGCTTGAGGGTGCCGTAGCCGACGGGGAGGGTGTCTTGCGCGGTCAGGCCGGTACACGGATAGACGGTAAGCAGCGCCACCGCCAGTAATGCCCTCCTACCCGCCTTGCTCGTCATGCCGCCGCTCCCACCAGGGTCCCGATCGCTTCTTTCAGCTCCGCGATCCCCTCTCGCGTGCGCGCGCTCGTCATGATCACCTGCTCCGGGTCGAGCTCCAGGGTCTCGCGCAGCTCCCGCTCGCGTCCCGCCCGCTGCCCCCGGGGAAGCTTGTCGCCTTTCGTGACCGCGGCAAGGACGCGCGTCCCCTTCGCGGCGAAGAAGTCCTGCATGGCGCGGTCATCGGGGCTCGGGTCGCGCCGGACGTCGAGCAGCCACACGACCCCCGCGAGGTGCCCGCGATCGAGCGTGCGGGTGATGAGCGCGCGGAACTCGCGGCGCTGGGCGTGCCCCGCCTTGGCGTATCCGTACCCCGGCAGGTCGAGGAAGTAGAAGGCACCCATGTGGTAGACGTTGAGGGCCCGGGTCTTGCCGGGTGTGTGAGACACCCGCGCGATGCGCCGGCCGGCGAGCACGTTCAGGAGGCTCGACTTGCCGACGTTGGAGCGGCCGAGCAGGGCGATTTCGGGAAGCGGCGGGTGGAGTGGGACGTCGGCCGAGGGAAAGGAGCCGACGAGGCGCGGCTCGACGGCGGTCAGGCTTCTTTCTTCTGACGGACGCGCTCGGTCACGAGCAGCGGGGCCCGGCCCTCGGTCACGCATTCGACGGTGATGGCCACCTCACGCACGTCGTCCCGGCTGGGGAGCTCGAACATGATGTCGGTCATCATCTCTTCGAGGATGGCGCGCAGGCCGCGGGCGCCCGTGCCCCGCTTGATCGCCTTCTGGGCGATCGCCTTCAGGGCGTCCTTCTCGATGGTGAGCCGCACGTCCTCGAGCTCGAACAGCTTCTGATACTGCTTGGAGAGCGCGTTCTTGGGCTCGATCAGGATGCGCATCAAGGCGTCTTCGTCGAGCGCGTCCAACGGCACCGCCACGGGCAGCCGGCCCACCAGCTCGGGGATGAGCCCGTAACGCAGCAGGTCGTCGGGCTCGACGTCCAGGAAGGGGTTCTTGATCACCTTCTCGGGCGTCCCGCGGGCGATCTCTTCCTTGCTGAACCCGATCTGCCGCCGGCCGGTGCGCGACTCGATGATCTTCTCCAGGCCGTCGAACGCGCCGCCGCACACGAACAGGATGTCCTTCGTGTTGACCTGGATGTACTCCTGCTGCGGGTGCTTGCGCCCGCCCTGGGGCGGCACGCTCGCCACCGTGCCTTCGAGGATCTTGAGGAGCGCCTGCTGCACGCCTTCGCCGGAGACGTCGCGCGTGATGCTCGGGTTCTCGGACTTGCGGGCGATCTTGTCGATCTCGTCGATGTAGACGATCCCGCGCTCGGCCTCGGTGACGTTGAAATCGGCGGCCTGCAGCAGCCGCACCAGAATGTTCTCCACGTCCTCGCCGACGTAGCCGGCCTCGGTGAGCGTGGTCGCGTCGGCGATTGTGAAGGGGACGTCGAGGATGCGCGCCAGCGTCTGGGCCAGCAGCGTCTTGCCCACGCCGGTCGGACCGATCAGCAGGATGTTGCTCTTGTCGAGCTCGACGTCGTTGTCGCGGGCGCCGTGCGAGTTGATGCGCTTGTAATGGTTGTAGACGGCGACGGCGAGCGTCTTCTTGGCCTTCTCCTGGCCGATCACGTACTGGTCCAGCACCTCCTTGATCTCGGCCGGGATGGGGACCTGGGTGATCGCCTCGGAGACTTCCCGCTCCTCGTCCTCCGCCAGGATCTCGTTACAGAGGGCGATGCACTCATTGCAGATGTAGACCGATGGTCCGGAGATGAACTTCCGGACCGAGTCCTTCGACTTGCCGCAGAAGGAGCAGCGGAGGTGCTTGTCGTGCGACATGGATCCCTAGTATGGGAAGGTAGGGGCGGGTGCGCAAGCCGTCATTTCTTCTTGCCGTCGCCCATGTCTTGCAAGTTGGCAATGACGTGGTCGATTAGGCCGTAATCCTTGGCCTCGTCGGCGGACATGAAGCGGTCCCGGTCCATGTCCTTTTCGATCTGCTCGGCGGTCTTCCCCGTGTGCTTGGCGTACAGCTCGTTGAGCTTGCCTCGCAGGTAGAGGATCTCGCGAGCCTGGATCTCGATGTCCGCCGCGGTGCCCTGCGTGCCGCCCGACGGCTGGTGCATCATGATGCGGGCGTGCGGCAGGGCCGAGCGCTTCCCCTTGCGGCCGGCGGCCAGCAGGAACGAGCCCATCGAGGCCGCCATGCCCATGCAGATGGTGTTCACGGGGGCCCGCAGGAATTGCATCGTGTCGTAGATCGCCATGCCGGAGGACACCAGCCCGCCCGGAGAGTTGACGTAGAGGTAGATGTCGCGCTCCGGATTGTCCGCGTCCAGGAACAACAGCTGGGCGATGATGATGTTGGAGACTTCGTCGTTGATCTGCGTGCCCAGGAACACGATGCGGTCCATCAGCAGGCGGCTGAAGATGTCGTAGGTCCGCTCGCCGCGGCTCGACCGCTCGATGATGTAGGGCGGATAAATCTGGCTCGTCGTCGTCACACGTGCTCCACGGTGGATTGCGACAGGAGAAACGCGAACACCTTCTCCTCGGTAATGCTCCGCTCGACGTCGCGGAGCCGCTTCGCCTTCTCGAGCGACGCGTAGAGCTGCTCCGCAGGCATGCCGCGCCGCTCGGCCAGCTCCTGGATGCGGCGGTCGAGCTCCGCCTCGGTCGCCTGCAGCTGCTGCTGCTCCACAACGTAATCGAGCACCAGGTCGCGGCGCACCTGCGCCTCGGCCACCGGCCGGAACTCCGCGGCGAACTGGCTCATGCGATCTTCCGGTATCCCGTACGCCTGGGCGAACACCCACAACGCGCGCTCCACCAGGGGTTTGGGTGCGACCACGCGGTTCGCCGCCACGATCTGCTCGATCAGCTCCGCACGCACCTTGGCGTCCGCCTCGCGCTCGGCGTCCCGCTCGAGATCCTCGCGGATCGCGCGCTTCAGCGCATCGAGCGAATCGAAGTCCCCGACTTCGTGCGCAAAGGCGTCGTCCAGCTCGGGGAGGTGCTGCCGCTTCACTTCGTGCAGCGTGAGCCGGATCTCGCGCGTCTGGCCGCGCTTCGCCTCCTCGGGGAAGTCGTCCGGGAACCGGACGATCGCGTCGACGGTCTCCCCGGGGAGCATTCCCTGGATCTGCTGCTCGACCTCGGGGATCGCCCGGCCCTCGCCCAGCACCAGCTGGTGCGGCTGCGCGTCCTTGAGCTGCGTGCCCTCGCGCGCCGCGATGGTGACGTGCACCAAGTCCTTGGGTTTCGGCTTCTCGCCCGCCACGGGCGTCCAGGGCGCCTTCTGCTCGCGCACTTCATGCAACTGGGCGGCGACCTGCTCGTCGGTCACGCGGCGCACGGTGCGCTTCAACTGGAAGCCCCCCAGCCGGCCGAGCTGAATGTCGGGCTTCACCTCGACGTGAAATTCGAACGTGACCGGCGCGCCGACGTCCCACTTCAGATTGTGCACGTGTGGGTCGGCGATCGGCTTCAGGGACTCCTGCTCGACCGCGACCTTCCAGCTTTCGCGGATCAGCTCCTGCAGCGCCTCCTGCCGGATGTCGTCCGCGAAATGCTTCTTCACGATCGCCGCCGGGGCCTTGCCCTTACGGAACCCCGGCAGCCGGGCGCGGCGCTGGTAGGCGCTGGTGGCGCGGTCTTCCGCCTGCTGCACTTGCTCCACGGGCACGGTCACCGCCAGCGAGGCGGCCCCCGGCTCTTCAGCGGTCTTCTTGATCAGGATGGCGGGCATGTGACAGTAATCTAATAGAGCACAGGTACCAGGGAGCCCGCCTACTCATTCCTGCGCACCGCCTTAATGCGGTGGTGCGGCCTCCCCGGCACGATCTCGTCGCTCCGGATCACGCTGATCGCGCCGTCCGGCTCGAGTACGGCCATATGGACGACGTCGAGCGAGGCGACCCCGTGCTCGCGCAGCGCCTGGCGCAGCTCGTCGATGGTGAGGTTCTCCCGCTCCAGGTGCTGGTGCATGACGCGGCCGTGGTACACGAGCAGATCCGCGCTGCCGCCCAGCAACCGCCCGAGGCTACGACTCGAGCGGCGCAGGCGATCGATCCCCTGATGCCACGCCAGCAGCACGGCGGCCGCAACGAGGCCGCCGGCGAGGCTCGTGTCCGGTCCTACCATGGCGTTCTGGACCGCGTTCGCGATGATGAGGAGCAGCACGAAGTCGAACGTGGACATCTGCGCGAGCTGCCGCTTGCCGGTGACCCGCAGCCCGACGAGCAGCGCGAGGTAGATGACGGACGTGCGGATGGCGACGTCGAGCAGCGTGTGCCACGAGGCCGTCATTCAGTTGCCGGTCGGGTCTGGCACGTTGGGGAGGGGATACGCCGCGCGGAGTGCGGCGAGATAGTCGGCGTACAGCCCCTGCAGCCCCGCGAATTCCCGCTGCACCGCGGCGCGATACGGGGCGTCGGTGGCGAAGTGGTAGAGCAGCGCGGCCATGGCCTGGGCGTCGAGCAGGAAGCCGTGATGCCCGACCTCGCCGAGCGCGTCCGCTTCCATCTCGAACGTGTGGTAGCCGCCGTTCGACGAATGGACCGTGACGCCGACGCCGGGAATCTGCGTCGCCACCGTTCCCGTCTCCTCGTAGGGCAGGGGCCGCCCGGGTTCCCGCTCGACCTTCGTGGCGCCGAGCTGCTGCAAGTAGGCAAACGCGACGTCGTTCAGCGCGGCGACCGAGATGCCGTTGCGGGACGACGAGTCGACGTCGATGTGCACCTTGGTTCCGGTGGCGAGGGCCGCCCCCCGGGCCGCATCGTTTACCCGATCGAGTACCTGCGCGAGATAGATCGGGTCCGGGTAACGAATCCAGAACTCGGCGGCGGCGCGGTCGGGGACCACGTTCGGGGCCTTGCCGCCTTCCGTGATGATTCCCTGAATCTTGGTTTCCGGCCGCAGCGTCTTGCGCAGGCCGTCGATATGGTTGAACAGCTCGATCACGCCCATCAGCGCGTCGCGCCCGTCCCACGCCTGGAGCTGGTGCGCCGGGGCGCCTGAGAACGTGTAATGCACCACGTCGATGTTCATGCAACAGCTTCCGAAGCCGGGCCCGGGTGTCTGCGTCGCGGTGGAGGAGTGCGAGCGGACGATCACGTCGGCGCCTTTGAAGACGCCGGCCGAGTACATGACGGTCTTCGCCGCCGGCGACGCCAGCTCTTCGGCGGGCGTGCCGTACACCGTCACCGTGCCGGGTGTCTTGGATCTCGTGAGGAATTCCGCGACGGCGGCGGCGGCGGCCATCCCGACCGGTCCCTGCGCGCTGTGCTGGTCGCCGTGGAAGTCGCGGCTCGTGCCGCGCAGCGCGTCGTACTCGAGGATGACGCCCAGGTTCGGGCCCGGTGTGCCGTTCTTGTAACGGGCCACGAAGGCGGTCGCTAGGCCGGCCACGCCCATCTCGACCGCGAAGTCGTGGGCCTTGAGATAGTCGGTGAGGATCTTCACCGAGCGCTCTTCCTTGTGGCCCACCTCCGGATGGCGCGTGATGTCGTCGGCCATCGCGAGCAGCTCCCGCTCCATTAGCTCGCGGGCGCGCGCGACCACGGCGTCGCGGCGGGGATCCTTACCCGTGAGCCGCGCGACGAGCTGGGGCAGGGCGAGCGACCGCTCCAGGTCGTTCACGCGGCGAATCACGTCGGCGGCGGCGGTGCGCTCGGTGGGCGTCTCTTGCGCGGCGGCGGGGATAGGGCGGGCGAGGGCGCACACGACGAGGGCGGCGAGCGGCATTGCGGAGCGCATGACGAGCCTCGAGGATGTCAGGGTTCGACGCTTACGAGACTGAGCCGGCTGCCGTCGGTGAACACCGCATCGCTCGGCTGCCACACCACCTTCAGCCTGCCCAGCGGCGTGCTGCGCAGGCGCTGGTGTCCGGGCCGGAACGGGTCGTACCGAATGATCCGTCCCGGCTCGCGCCGCGTCTTTCCCGGGGCGATGGGGCCGTCCACCTTGAGATGCGCGCTGTAGATCGTGTCGCCCGTGGTGTCGAGAAAGCTCACGTCACCCTGGAACGCCTGGATGCTCTTCGTCCCCTGGTTCTTGTACGCGAACGTCAGGGAGATGAAGTCCTGGTAGCGCTCCAAGTCGGGGTTCTTCGGCAGGAAGCTCTTGTCGACCACCAGGACGGCGACCAGGGAGTCGAGCTGCTGCTGGATCTCCCGGCGCCGCGCGGCGGCAGCGGCGGTCGTTTCCGCGACCGCGCGCTGTTTCCGGGCGTGCTCGGCCCTGGCCCAGGAGAGGATTTCCGCGATCGTCATCGTGTCGTGGGGCGGGGTGGAGCTGAGGCCGATGTCCGGGGCCACTTCCAGCAGGGCTCGGGCGTCTGCCAGCGGCAGCCGCATGCCGTTGGCCGCCCGGAGGACGGAGTCGAGCCGGGCCACCGGCACGCGGGTGGCGAGAAATGCGTCCTCGCGTGCGTGGGAGTGGCAGGCTACGAGCGTTGCGCCCAGCAGGCAGGCGCCGGGGAGGTGCGCGATGCGAGTCGCCATGTGAGTGCTCTTGGGATGCGACCGGAGGGACTCGAACCCCCACGGGTTGCCCCACAGGATCCTAAGTCCTGCGCGTCTACCAGTTCCGCCACGGTCGCGTGATTGTCCTGCTTCAACTTACGTGCTCCTCGCTCGGCGGGGCAACGTCTGATTGTGCCGCAGTTGTGCCGTAGCGCCGATGAATCCCCGCCGCCACGTCCTTGGGGTCTTGAATGTCATAACGCTCCAACGTGGCCCGACTCCTCCAGCCGCACAGGTTCATGATCTCCCGCTCCGACATGTACGGCCGCCAGTCGCGGGCCGCGCTCCGGCGGAGATCGTGCGGAATCGGCGCTACCTGTCCCGGGCCGCGACGCGCACTTCCTTGAGGTCGCGATCCACGTTCGACCACAGGAGCCGCTTGAGCTCGTTGTCGCGCCACCCGAGCAGGTGCTTGGCCCGGAGATAACGCCGGAGCACCGGGTCGCGAATCTCGACCACGAGTGCCGCGAAGTCGCCCGGGGTGAAGAACCCGCTCCGCGCGTTGTCCACCTTCTCCACCGTGATGCGGGGCGCCGTGGCGAGGACACCTTTTTCAATCGCGAGGTTGAACGCCCGCCGCAGAATGGCGCGCTCATACGCGACGGTGGCCCGGGCGGCGCCGCCGGTGCGTCGCCCGGCCGCGTCCCGTGAACGGCACAACGACGGCACAGCCCGATGCTACGTGCAAGCCGAATCGTGGGTTAGCCTGGCGCTGCGGATGTTCAGTCCCCGGCGCCTGCGGCTCACGGCTTTAGTATTCCGCACGCGCGCATTGCTATTCCGGCGCTGTGTGCGGAGCTGTGTGACCCGGCGTAAAGAGGACGGGGGTCCTGAGGGGGAGTTTCCCGCCCTTCTCCGCTGTGGTCGCCTTACATAACTGGAGGGTTGCCGGCAGGCGTAAAGGAGGTTAGGTCCTCGGCCTCAGCCCGCAGCCTCTGCATCACTTTTCGCTTCGGAGGCGAACATGTCAACGGATACGACCGTCGTGCTGGCCCACGGCGCGCGCCTTGTGCGCTGCACGCTTCCCATTTTCGTCGGCCTCGTTGCGCTCGCCGCCCCGCTTGTCGGTCAGGCGAGACATGGCCACTTCTATCACGTCAACTATTATCAGGTCCGGCCCGGCCAGGAGAAGGCATACGATTCGGCGCTCGTCGATGTCGTGACCCCAGTGTTCGACGAGTTGGTGAAGCGTAAGGCAGTCGTGTCATATTTGTTGCTCACCAAGATTGCCGGCTCCGGAGAGAACACGCATCTCGTCATCGTGGAGGTGGCAACGCCGTCTGCGGAGGGCACCTTCCAAAGGGAACTCGAGACAGCCTCGCAGGCTCGGTTCCACAAGTCTTGGAGCGACGCGACCGTCCGCTTCCCGGAGCTGCGTGGATTCGTTCACGCCGAGCTGTACACGCCCGCTGGCCAGCGGCCCTAACGCTGACATGACGCGGGGCGATGGCATTGGGGGTTGGCGCCTTCCCGTGCGCCGTATAAGCAGGTGACGCCTTCTTCTCCCCAGGTGGTAGCGAGGCGACGGCGGGGGGACGGACGGTGAAGTTCGACGGGGGTCAGGCCACGACAGGCCGCGAAGCCAAGTCGGACGCTGTTGGTGGGTGTCCGTGTTAGACCAGTCCCCGCAGGAGCCGGGGGCCGGTCGGTTGGTGCTCTGCGTAGGCTTGCGCCTGGCGCGCGTATTCGTGTTTCGCATGGCGGCAATCGTTCCGCCGACAGTCGTGACACCACAGGGTGCCGGCGTCCGCGTCCCCGTCCACACCATGCCGCTCCACGGCTGCGGGGGCGTCGGGGACCGGCGATTCGGTGGGGACCGCTCCGAGGATCGCCCCAGGAACCGGCGCGTGACTGGGCGGCGCGGCGAGCGGCGGGCTCGCCTCCACGATGCGGTGCCGCAGCGCGTCCACGTGGAGCGCGGCAATGTTGGTCACGTTCACGTTCACATCGCCTTTGTCCTCGCCGAACAATTCGCGGTCCCACTTGCCGGCTTCCCAACGGTTATGCGCTGCCACTTCACTAACCTTGGCGATGCTGTCGCGGTTTTCCTTGACGTTGTTCACCAGGTCCCCCGTGCGTTCGACCAGCGTGATGGCCCACAGGCGTTTCGCTTCCCGAAAGGCCCGGACCCGCTCCGCGTCCAAGTGCATCACGCGGGAGAAGAACCCTTGCGAGACCCCCATGCTTGCAGCGATCGCGGTTTGACTCTCCCCGCTCGCGACCCGCTCGAACACCTGCTCCCATCCGCCGGCCTGCTCAATGTCGGCGAGCAACTTCTGTCTTATCGGGTTGGCGGCCATCGGTGTCCCTCCGGTTGGGTGTGCCGTAAGTGTGCCGGACTATGCGTCGGGTGGGCGACTGAAACGCTCGAAAAAGACAGAACCCCCCTATACGGACCGCTTCCCGCATAGGGGGGCGTGAATCCTAAGTCCTGCGCGTCTACCAGTTCCGCCACGGTCGCGTGGTTGCCGGGCTTGAACTTAGCTGCATGACGGCCGTGGCGGGAATAGCGGCCCGGACGAGAGCGGTCGGGAGCTGGGCGCCGCAGCCTGGTACACCGCTTGCAGAGGAGCAGTTCATTAGGCAAGATGGTAGACAACGGGCCGCCGCCCTACGCGCGGCGGGGAGGCTGGTGCATGAAACGCGACGGGTTCACCCTCATCGAGCTGCTCATCGTGATGGCGCTGATCGGCCTCCTCGCCACCATCGCGATTCCCAGGCTTACCAACACCAAGGAGCGGGCCCAGGTCGCCGCGATGAAGACTGATTTACGCAATCTCGTGACCATGGAAGAGAACTTCCTCGCGGAGAACCAGAAGTACACGATCGACTTGGGCACCGCCTACCACGTGTCGCCCGCTAATCGGACGCCCGCGATCACGCTGACGAGCGACGGGTGGACCGCCGTGATCACGAGCTCCAATACGACGCAGCAGTGCGCGGTCTTCGTCGGGTCTACGCCGCTCGCGCCCGCGACGCGCGAAGGCGCGCCAGCGTGCGCGAAGGGCGCTTCGAGCGCCACGCCGCTGCCCTAGCGGGCCGGTCGCGACGCCCGCATCCGCTGCGTCTTCCCCCGATACGTGCTGCGGTGTCCCCGCCGGTCTTCCCGGCGGAAGCGGCGCGCCTTCGCGGCCGACCCGAACACCTGCGTCCACCGCCCGCTCTTGAAGACGCTCATGTAACCCCCCGGCAGGATCTGGAACGGCCGCTTCACTCTCCTGGCATGATCGAACTGCGCCGAGTTGGGCTTACGAAATGCTTCGAACCAGGCGGGGTAGACAAAGTCGCTCATGGCGATGCCGCCGATGGTGAATTCCACCTCCTCGACCGCGTCGGCGGTTTCGTACGCGTAAAACACGGTGCCGGGGCCCGTGGCGCACAGGTTGATCGCGGGATCGACCAGCATCTCGGCGAGCTCGTGACAAGCCGTGACGCTCACCTTCTGGCCGACCGCGCGCGTGGTCTTCACGAAGACCTTCGAGAGCGGCAGGCCGTCGGGCGTGAGGTCGTGATACCCGAGCGCGTTGGCGACGTCGGCGTCGTCCAGGAACGCCATCGCCCACGCTCCTTTGCGAAACGTCGTCGTCTTCACGAGCTTCGCGGGTGTGCCCCAGACGGGCACGAAGTAGTCGTCGATGAACGTCTGCAGCGCCGCGATCAGTCGGTCGAAGTCGACACCCAGGCTGGTGCGCGCCCGGTTGAAGCAGGCGATCGTGGGGATCTGGCCGTGATCGAACGCGGCGGCGATGAAACGGGATCGCGCGGCTCTCATCGTGGCTCCTTGTAGGTCTGTAAACAATCTGTGCCAGCGGTGTATTATTCCGCTCACTTCCTTGGGAGCCGCTCCATGCCAAGTCCGTGCCGCGCGCTCGGCGCCGCCACCCTGCTCGTGTCGCTCGTCGCCCCGCTCGCCGCCCAGGAGGCGGCCGAGGTCTGCAAGTCCATCGCTCACATAACCGTCGGCCAGTGGGCCTCCTACGACGCGACGGGGAGCAAGGGGGGCGGGAAGGTGCGCTTCGCGATCGTCGGCACCGAGCGTCGCGGCGACACCACCCTCTACTGGTTCGAGATCAGCGGCGCCGGGACCGGCCAGAGCGGGGCCATGCAGATTCTCATTCCCGGGTTCGATACGGACGTATCGGGGATCCGCGGCATGATCGTGAAGACGCAAGGCCAACCGGCGATGCGGATGCCCGAGCAGATGGCGGCCATGATGGGCCAGCAAACCGGTCAGAGTACGCCCGTGCTCGACATCGGCCGGCGCTGCGGCCATGCCAAGGTCGTCGGGTGGGAAACGGTGAAGACCCCCGGCGGTGAGACCCGTGCGCTGCACCTGCAAGACGCCGATGGGGAGGCGTGGCTGGCGCGCGATGTTCCGTTCGGCATCGTAAAGGCCAGCGGGAAGAACGGCGAACTGTTGCTGACGGGAAAAGGAACTGACGCGAAGTCCTCGATTACCGAGAAGCCGCTGGACATGCCGGGGATGATGCTGCCCAAGCCGTAGGGAGCCGCCCCCTTGCGGGGCGCGCGGTTCACGTGCTACGTGGGTGCCTTCCTAGCCCGACCTCGGAGGTTTGCCGTGCTCGCCCGCATCGCCGCGCTCGTCGCCCTCGGCGCCATCCTCTCGCCCACCCGCCCCGCGCGGGCTCAAGTCGCCCCGTACGACTCGACGGCACTCGCCGCCCTCAAGTGGCGCGAGATCGGCATCTTCCGCGGTGGCCGCTCGGTGGCCGTCGCCGGATCGGCGTCGCGGCCCAACGAGTACTGGATGGGGACCACGGGGGGTGGCGTCTTCAAGACGACGGACGGCGGCCACACCTGGCTGCCGGTGACGGACAAGTACTTCGGCGGCACGATCGGGGCGATCGGGGTGAGCGAGTCGAACCCCGACGTCGTGTACGTCGGCACGGGCGAGTACCCGATCCGCGGCAACGTCTCCCACGGCGACGGCGTCTGGAAGACCACGGACGGCGGGAAGACCTGGACGCATCTGGGGCTGGAGGACACGCACCAGATCTCCCGGGTCCGTGTGCACCCGAGCGGTCCGGACACCGTCTGGGTCGGCGCCCAGGGCCACGCGTTCGGCCCCAACGCGGACCGTGGTGTCTACAAGACGACCGACGGCGGCAAGACGTGGCGCAAGCTGCTGTTCCGCAACGACTCGACGGGAATCTCGGATCTCGTGCTCGACCCGTCGAACTCCACCGTGCTGTACGCGGCGTTCTGGCAGGCGCAGCGCAAGCCGTGGCAGCTGATCTCGGGGGGCGCGGGCGGCGGCATCTTCAAGTCGTCGGACGGGGGCGAGAACTGGACCGAGCTCACGCACAACTCCGGCCTCCCGACCGGGCTGCTCGGCAACATCGGCCTCGCCGTCTCGCCCGCGAAACCCGCGCGCGTGTGGGCCCTGATCGAGGCCGACTCGGGCGGGGTGTACCGCTCGGACGACGGCGGTGCCACTTGGCGGTACGTCAACGGCGAGCGCAAGCTGCGGCAGCGGCCGTGGTACTACTCGCGCATCTTCGCGGACCCCAAGGACTCGAACACGGTGTACGCCCTCAACGTCCTCGCCTACAAGTCGACGGACGGCGGAGCGACGTTCCGGCGCCTGCGCGACCCGCACGGGGACAACCACGACATGTGGATCGCGGCGAACGATCCGCAGCGCATGATCGAGGGAAACGACGGCGGCGCCAACGTGTCGACGAACGGCGGGAAAACCTGGACGGACCAGGACTACGCCACCGCGCAGTTCTACCACGTCACGACGACCAACCACTTTCCCTACCGGGTGTGCGGCGCCCAGCAGGACAACTCCGGTGTGTGTGGGCCGAGCCGCTGGCCCGGGGGCATCGACCGGGCGCAGTGGTACGACGTGGCGGGTGAGTCGGGCCATATCCAGGCGCGGCCTGACGACCCCGACATCACCTACGGCGGCGACAACTCAGGCTTTCTGGCGCGGGTGGACCACAAGACCGGCTTCTGGCGTTCCATCGATCCCTGGCCCGACAGTCCGGACGGACACCCGGCCGGGGAAGGGAAGTACCGCTTTCAGTGGACCGCGCCGCTCTTGATCTCGCCGCACGACCCCCGCGTGCTCTACATCGGCGGCAACGTGGTGCTCAAGTCGGTGAACGAAGGACAGAGCTGGACCCCGCTCTCGCCCGATCTCACCCGGCACGATCCCGCGACGCTCGGCGTCTCGGGCGGGCCGATCACGAGCGACCAGACGACCGCCGAGTACTACGCCACGATCTTCGCGCTGGCGGAGTCGCCCCTGCGAAAAGGGCTGCTCTGGGCCGGGTCGGACGACGGGTTGGTGCACGTCACCCGCAACGGGGGGAAGACGTGGACGGACGTGACGCCGCGCGATGTCGCGCCGTTCACGCGCGTATCGATCATCGAGGCGTCGCACTTCGCGCCCGGGACGGCCTACCTCGCGGCGAACAGATATCAGCTCGACGACCTCGCGCCCTACATCTATCGGACGATCGATTACGGGCGCAGCTGGATCAAGATCGTGAAGGGGATTCCGGCAACCGAGTTTGTGCGCGTGGTGCGCGAAGACCCGACGCGCCGCGGCCTGCTCTACGCCGGCACCGAGCGGGGGGTGTGGGTGTCGTTCGACGACGGCGCGAGCTGGCAGTCGCTCCGGCTCAACCTCCCGATCGTGCCGGTGCACGACCTGGCGGTCAAAGAGGGGGACATCGTCGCGGCGACGCACGGACGCTCCTTCTGGATCCTGGACGACATCTCCCCGCTGCGGCAGTTGGCGCGCGCGATCCCGCGGGAGAGCGTCCATCTGTTCAAGCCGCGCGACGCGTACCGCGTGGATTGGGGGGGCGGTTTCGGCGGCGGCGGCTCGGATGCGCACCCGGTGGGAAAGAACCCGCCGACCGGCGCGATGATCTATTACTGGCTCAAGAACAAGAACCAGGAGGTGAAGCTCGACATCCTCGACGCGGGCGGGCGGCTGATCCGGAGCTTCGCGAGCCGGCAGGATTCGCTCACGGTGGTGGACAGCACCCGAGCCGACAGTGTGAAGCATCAACGCACCGACAGCCTCAAGCAGGCCGGCATCACCGACAGCGTGAAGATCGACAGCATCCTCGCTGCCGACACGCTCAAGGACGAGGACAAGCCCTGGCCGCGCCGGCCCCCGGCGGCCCCGCGCGTCGCCAACAAGGCGGGCCTGAACATGTTTGCCTGGAACATGCGCTACCCCGACGCGGTCGCGTTCTGGGGCATGGTGGGCGTCGGGACCGACGGGCCGATGGCGCTGCCGGGCGTGTATCAGGTGCGCCTGCGTGTCGGCGGCCGGACTGAGACGCAGCGGTTCGCGCTCAAGCTCGATCCCCGCTCCAAGGTGACCCCGGTCGCGCTGCGCGCGCAGTTCGCCTTCCTGCAACGACTGCGCGACACCGTCAACGCGGTCACGACCGCCGTGATCACGATCCGTAACGTGCGCGCCCAGCTCGAGGACCGGCTGCGCGCGGCGCCGGCGTCGGACACGGCACGCCTGGGCGGGCTCGCCCGGGGGCTGAGCGATCGGCTGAGCGCG
>Ga0209158_1000171_pt1 | contig 51678 bp, 29 predicted proteins | sample GraSoiAngelo_140_FD_185897 | JGI IMG/M metagenome (GOLD analysis project Ga0209158, IMG submission 185897) | Grasslands soil microbial communities from the Angelo Coastal Reserve, California, USA - 14_0929_12_30cm (SPAdes) (version 2) | ecosystem: Environmental > Terrestrial > Soil > Grasslands ...
AAATGCTCTTTACACGTAGGCTTTTCTTCGCGGTTGGTTATGTCCAGTGGGTTTATGTTGGTCCCTCGGGTGTGGTCGAAATGGGCCCAGAAGCGTGTGCATTCTGAAGGTCTGGAGTTGAAGCGTTACCGCTTACTGGTGGTTCTGCACCCGCCAAGATGAGCAAAGCTGAAACTGCTCCCCCAGAAAAGTTCGAAAATCGTCTCGTAGAGCCCGCCAGAATCCTTCAACTTGCCTCAGCATAAGGACTTATCAGTCCCCGCTTTCTCCCCCCAACTACATGATCCGGTGCGTCAGAAGGGGAATTTGGTGCATGTTTGCGTGCCACGTGCTTCAGCGAGCGCATGGCCTCGATTGCATTTAGCATCCGATGAGTGCGCAGCTCATCGACCAGCCTTGCTGTTAAGGTCTGATTAAGCGGAAAACTTTTCATAGAACGGGTTCGCGCAGCCGATAACGACCCAGTCGTAGCCAGATAGCGGGCCGCCCAGTGCCTCTATTGGCGAGATCTTCCAAACGTAGCTCTTCTGCGGCTCGGGGTCGTTTGCTATTATCGCAACCCATGCACCGGAGCACTGCTGTTCCGCCGAGTTTGCTCACCTGTTTGCTAGTTTTCGCCACATCGCTGACCGCACAGTCAATTCAATACGACGAGGGCCGCAAGCTCTGGTTGTTTTCGAATGAGCAGAGCTCTTATGCAATGGAGGTTGGACCGCAAGGGGAACTGGAGCATCTGTACTGGGGCCCGCCCCTCCCCCGCATACAAGACTTCCCTCCAGCCGTCCCTCGCCCTGATATCTCCTCGTTCGATCCGCACCAGATGCTCGATAATCAGGAATACCCCGGTTGGGGAGGGCCTCTATACGAAGAGCCAGCGCTGAAGATCACCCGCCAGGACGGCGACCGCGACCTGGTGTTGCGCTACGTTTCTCACCGTATCCAGCAGGACGATCTCGAAATCGAGTTGACAGATATTCGCGATCCCGTCGAAGTTACGCTGCACTACCGCGTGTATCCGAGGTACAGCATTCTGCGGCGCTACGCCACCATTCGCAATGGCACGGCGCAGCAGTTGACGATCGAGAGCGCACAATCTGCTGCCTGGTACCTGCCGCCAGGCGAGGGATATCGGCTTACGTACCTGAGCGGCCGTTGGGCCGGCGAAGACCAGATCAATCGCGAACCGATTCACGCCGGCATGAAGGTGCTCGAAAGTCGCAAGGGCCATACCAGCCACAACCTGAATCCCTGGTTTGCCATCGATGCGGGCGACGCTACCGAGGAGACGGGCGGCGTCTGGTTTGGCGGCTTGGCGTGGAGCGGCAACTGGCGGATCACGATCGAACAGACGCCCTACCAGCAGGTCCGCATCACGGGCGGTTTCAACACGTTTGACTTTGCCTACTCGCTGCGACCAGGTGAAGCGCTGGATACGCCGGCGTTCTTCGCAGGGTTCAACACGAACGGCTTCGGCGGCGCTTCCCGCGCGATGCACCGCTTCGAGCGCGACCAAATTGTCCCCGGCGGCGCGAAGTCGCGTCTGCGGCCGGTCCTGTACAACTCATGGGAAGCGACCGAATTCAATGTCAACCAGGCTGCACAGGAAGGGCTCGCCGATAAGGCCGCCAACCTCGGGGTCGAATTGTTCGTGATGGACGATGGATGGTTCGGCAAACGCAACAGCGATCGCGCCGGCCTGGGCGACTGGTATGTCAGCCCGCAGAAGTTCCCTAACGGGCTGAAGCCGCTCATTGATCATGTGAATGGCCTCGGAATGGACTTCGGCCTATGGGTGGAACCCGAGATGGTCAACCCTGACAGCGATCTTTACCGCAAGCATCCTGACTGGGTCCTCAATTTCCCCAGCCGCCCACGCAGCGAGTTGCGCAACCAGTTAGTGCTGAACTTGGCGCGTCCTGAGGTAAAAGAATACGTCTTCAATTTCCTCGATAAGCTCGCCAGCGATTACCACATCAAGTACTTCAAATGGGACATGAATCGCTCCTTCTCCGAGCCGGGGTGGCCCGAAGTTGCTGCGCCTGACCAGAAGAAGGTCTGGGTGGAATACGTGCGCAATCTGTACGACATCATGGATCGGCTTCGGGCGAAACACCGGGAGCTCGAAATTGAAGGATGCTCGGGTGGAGGCGGACGGATCGATTTGGGAATCCTTCAGCGCGTCGATATTATCTGGACCTCCGATGACACCGAAGCCTTTGATCGTTTGCGTATCCAGGAAGGTTTCACCCAAGCCTATGCACCGAAGCTAATGTCCGCCTGGGTTACAGATGTGCCGAACATGAATGGGCGTAGTACGCCTCTGCAGTTCCGCTTCCTTGTCGCGATGCAAGGCGCATTGGGCATCGGTGCCAACCTCAACAGATGGTCGCAAGAGGATATGACATTCGCGGCGAAGATGATTGCGCTCTATAAGCAAATTCGCCCCACGATACAGGATGGCAACCTCTATCGCCTGCGCTCGCCGCGTACCGACGGCCTAGCCGCTAATCAGTACGTCTCCGCCGACGCCAAGCAGTCAGTTCTCTTCGTGTTCCGGCATTCGCAACAATTCAACACGCCTGCTCCGACCCTTCTGCTCCGCGGACTCGAGCCGGGTGCGCGCTACCGCATCACTTGCATCGATGGCAAGCTGCGGGAGAAACAGCCGGAGCTAACGGGGGCGTACCTGATGAGCTCCGGTATTCATGTGAACCTTGGCAACGACTATGACAGCACCGCCGTCGTGCTCGACAGACTCGAATAAGCGCAGTGAACAGAGACAATCAGCACTAACTGGTTCGCCCCAATTCAACTGGACAGAACCGCGGGGGGGCAGATATTGGCAGCTTCAGAGATGCTCGCGTGTTGATCGTGCCTTGGGACAACGATCACTTCATCCGATATCGCAGCGATCCGATCAATACCGGCGGCACCAGCTACGAGGTCAGCTCGATTTATGAGAGGTAGCCGCTACGGACTTGTGGTCGGCTCGATGACTCACGACGCCTGGAAGACCGGAGTGAATTACCGCGGCTCCGAAGGCAAAGCTGAACACCTTCACTGTCTACGGTGGCGTCTCCTCGAAGGTGACGCAGGACACGATGCCGCACGGCTCAGTATCGGAACCACCGTTGCTTCGACACCTGTTTGTGGGCTACTACGATGACTGGCGCACCGGGACAGAAGAATTTGCGGCGATGCACGCAAATCCCAGAGGCTTCCGAGCAGGGCGCCACTAGTGCATACGGGAAATTCCTAGGTGAAGCGACTATAACGGCGCTTGCCTCCGGATTCGGCTTGCTCGAACCTGATGCAAGCCGGTCAATGCCGAACCGGTAGGCAACAAGGACAGAGTATTGGGTCGCCTCCGGTGCCGGTCCCTTGCCTCAAAGAAGGCAGGCGCGAGTCTGTCCGGCGTGTGTATGCGATGGATCGTGGGCTGCTTTTTTACCTTGGCTAGGTGATGGAGCTTTTCTCTTCCAGATTCTCGCGAGAGGCGGTTTAACTTTAACTAGTAAGCTCTCTCTCGATTTGTTCCAGAGTTTTGCCCTTGGTTTCAGGAACTCGCGCTAGCACGAAGAGAAATCCGGCGAGGCAGATTCCCGCATAAGTCCAGAAGGTCCCGGAGGAACCCAGAGCCCGATTGAGGATCGGGAAGGTGAGGGTCAAGAGGAATGAAGCGATCCAGAGAGAGGAGACAGCTATGGAAACCGCTATGCCCCGTACGCGATTCGGAAAGATTTCTGAGATGAGCACCCAAGTCACGGGAGCCAGCGAGAGCGCGTACCAGGCGATTGTGCACAGTGTGATGATCAACACTGGCAAACCCTTGATGTCGGCCCTATAAACGAATCCGAGCACCGTCTGGGAAACTGCAATTCCCGCGCACCCCCACAACATGAGCGCACGGCGCCCGAACCGATCAACCGAGCCGAGAGCCAACAACGTAAAGACCAGATTTATCGTCCCAGTGATCACAATGTTGAAGAGAATCCCGCTGACGCCGTAACCCGCGTTGCGATAAATCTCTTCGGCATAGTTAAAAATGATGTTGATTCCGCTCCACTGCTGAAGAATCGCGAGAGAAATTCCGATCACCAGCACCTTCGCGATCCCTGGAGCGAGCAAATCGCGCCAGGCAACCTTGGTCTGCTCTTCTGATCCCAGCAAGCTCTCAATTTCTGCAAGAGTCCGATCCCCGTATAGTTTTCCGCCAATACGGGCGAGTATGCGGCGTGCACCCTCTTTGTCCCCGCTTTTCGCAAGCCAGCGTGGGCTCTCGGGAATGAACATTGCGCTTATAAAGAAAACGATGGAGGGAACAGCGACAGCCGTAAACATCCAGCGCCAGCCGTATTGCCCGTTCCAGGAAAGCCGGATGATTTCGGCGGTCGCACTTTCGGGAACCCGGTCCGCGATCAACCAGTTGATGATTTGCGCGGCCAAGATGCCGACGACGATGGTCAACTGGTTCAAGGTAACTAGCCTTCCTCGCCATGCTGCGGGGCTCACCTCAGCGATATAGGTGGGGGAAACGTTGGACGCGATTCCGATGGCAACCCCACCAATGATTCGCCAAAACACAAAGCTGGAGAAATGATGTGCCCAGCCAGTCAGAACAGAAGAGACGGCAAAGAGAATCGCCGAAAGAGTGAGCAATTTCTTGCGGCCAAGGCGATCGCTCATTCCGCCGGCGATCATGGAGCCAAGGAGACATCCTACCAAGGCGCAACTGTTCGCCCACCCCACCAATCCTTCCGAATTGAGCTGAAAGTACCTTTCGTAAAATGGCTTGGCACCGCCAATTACAACCCAGTCGTAGCCAAACAATAATCCGCCCAGCGCGCCCGCGGAAGAAATTGACCAGACATATCCGCTATTGTAGTGACCGAAAGTTTCGGCTGGAGACAGGCTGGCGTTAGTCTGCATAAATCTCTTAATTAGGTGCCGAAACCGCGGAGGAGAACAGTTCGATATCGGAAAGCAAGTCGGCCGCGAGAGGATGATTCCCGTCAAGTGCCAGAACTTGAGTGATTAGACCCTGGCTTTTAACTCTTTCTCCTAATCCAAGGTAGGCTTGGGCTTGTAACAAGAGAGCTGTCACCATGTTTCGCCTTCGTGGATCGTCGTTGAACAGCAACATCGCCGGAAGTGATGTCGCAAAGTAATCTATCTTCGTCTCTTGCTGGGCGAGTGCTTCGGCATGCGCCAGCAGCGCGCGCAGGAGTTCCTCGGCATCTCTCGTTCGATTGAGACGTTTGAGCGCGAGCGCCTTGTAGTAAGTCATCTCGGAGAACTCCTTTACGCTCATTTCTTCAAAATCGCCTTTGTGGTGGGCAGCACGCTCCCACCATTGACACGCGGCAGCATCGTCGCCCAAGCCTTGAAAGGCTGTGCCCAACCAGAAATAGACGTCGCTGTAATCGGCCAGTAGATGCTTTGCTTCTCCGAGGTTTTCGGGGGCATTCAGCGCAGCCTCGAAAAAGTGCCGCGCACCGGTCGCGTTGCCCCGTGACAGTTCGTGCTTCCCCAGCAATATGTGAGTTCGCAGGTGCTGCGCCAAGGCCAGACCTTCGCCGCCCTCCCACGGCTGGAATCTGCGCTGTTGCAGGACCTTCAGAGCCTCATTGTGCCGCCGTGTTTGGTTGTAGAGACTTACGAGTTCAACAGACAGATCATCGCGGAGAGACACCAGTTCATCGTGTTCCTCAAATTCAGGCAACCTGCGGTGTGGCGACTCCCCGAGCCGTTTCCATAGTTGGTCCCGCTCGTAGAAAATGCGGGCATCTGTAGGGGCTGCCTCGATTGCTTTGTCAAAATTTGAGCGCGCCAAGTCCGCATCTCCCATGGCGTTGAAATAACCTATACCGAGATTCCGCCATGCCACCGAGAAGGAGGGATCCAAACGTGCTGATTGTTCCCACAAAGAGATTGCTTCTCGATACCGCCGCCGGTCGTATAGAAGGTTTCCAAGGTAATAGGGCGCGCGCGCATCGTGAGGATTGGCGGCAATAGCCGCCCGTAAGATGATTAGTTCCTCTAAACGGCTCGGAAAGCAATAGTCTGGGGATACTTGAGCTGCCTCCAAAGAGATCTTATCTGCCCCGCGTGTATCCCCGATCAACCGATCAAAGTGAGCCAGAGCATACAAGACGATCGGAACACTCCCATCGTTTACGTTGCGGTTGGCGCGTTTAACAACTTCAATCGCGTCGCGAAAGAGGCCGCCACGTGCGTAGTCGAACGCCAGGTCCAAAACAAGTTGGTTGTCTGTGGGCTGTGAATTAGTCTTGAGATGGCGAGCCCAGCAGTCGAGAGGGTCCACCGACAATGTTTCGTCGAGCAACCTCGCTGCTTCCCCTTCTTGGCCGAGCGCTCGCAATGCAACCACAGCGAGATTGCGAGCGTTTGAATTCTCAGAGTTCGTCCGCAGCGAGTTTCTGAGGTGCCGCATTGCTGTGTCCCAGTGGTTCCGCTTCACATCGAGTTCTGCTAACCCCAAAAATGCCGCCGATTGCCATGTGGCATTCCACGTTGCCTTGTAAAACGCATCGTAGGCTTCTTTCTCGCGATCAAGATAGCGCAGTGTGACTCCCAGGTTGTAGTAGGGTTCTCCGTCGCAGGGATTTGGATTTCGTTGCGTCAGTCTGCCGATGGCGCGACGAAAATCCTCTTCTGCTGCTTCAAACTCACCGCGGCGTAGATGCCGCATTCCCATTGCATTGTTACAGCGGCTGTCGCACGGATCTCGCCGCAATGCCTCGCACCAATAAGCATCAGGGGCTCTGGTGGCGTGACGGTATTGGTCCAGATGCAGGCCCGTAACGTACAAGTCGTCATTGCTCTGGATCTGTTCAGGCAACAGAGGTTCAGTTGCGGGGGGAGGCAACGGGCGATCAGGTATCGGACGTGGGGCGTAACGCAAAATCTCGCGGCCATCATTGCTCTCGACCACTACCTCGAGGTCGGTATCAAGGCAATGCGGGGGGATTTCGGAGGTTTCAACGAATGGCTTGCCTGGAACCAGATCAAATACCCAGACTCGCCTTACCTCCAGGCCCTTAGTTGTTAGAAGCACTCTCGCGTGACGAAAGGCGTGAGTTGTGCAGATTCCGACTAGCGCCTTCCCGTCCATCACTCGCAAGCTCAGTGCCGCATCTAGGTTGGCCCATCGTGCGGGGCCGATTTCCTGGATTGGATACCAGTACTGATTGAAGGCCCTGGTTTCCCACGGACCCAGGAACGAGAAGTCCGGCTGGTTGTCCGTGAAGACACCCGCCATTAGTTCGACATAAGGCCCATCTTCGTCGGTCAAATTTCTGTCCCAGGCGTAACCGAATTCGTGGTTGCCCCAAGTCCATTGCTTTTTGCCCGGTGCGATGTGGTGATCCGCAACGTGGACCATGCCGGCCCTGCGCTTATGGTCATAACCTCCGAGAAAGTCCTCGGAAGAATCGAGAGCCATGTAACTGGTCGGCACCGGAATGTTTGCGTACCAGCTCAAATCGTTAGGAGCATAGTTCCCGGGTGGAATGAACTTTTTTGGCTGCTCGTCGACAGGCACGCCATTTTTCGAACGGGTTCCGTAGTCGACGCCATAGTAAAGACCGTCGCACAGAGGGAACCGGCTCACGGCCCGTTTCGCGTGATCGGCAACGTGCTGCACGTCGGGCGGAAAGAATGATTGGTAGAGCTCATGAACGTGAACCGCGGCGTTTGCCCACCAGAGAAACGTTTGCGTGAAAGGTGTGCGATTGTAAAGCCGGACCTTAAGTTCAAGATAGGCTTTGCCCGGGTGCAAGCAGATGCCATGCATGCCCTTCAAACGGTTCATTGGGTCATGATCGGAACACCAAATGGTGCGGGAGCCGTCTTCGTGTTCCTCAAACAGGATCTCGACCGGCATGAATGTGGCCGGGCGGTGGTGTTGTGGCCAGTTGAATTCGACACCGCCAGAAATCCACGGGCCCGCCAGACCGACCAGCGCGGGCTTGATCACGTTCTGCCGATAAAAGAAGTCATAGCCGTTGGTCTTGTCCATTCCGACGTGAATACGGCCACCGATTTCCGGCAGCACCATAACGCGCAGGAATTCATTCTCAATATGCGCGGCCTGCCATGAATGATCGACGGCTTCTGTGGCGATACGGTCGATGAAGGGCAGAGGATACACGCGCCCGCTGCTGCCCTGATATACCCGTTTCTCCAGAAACATGGGATTCTTGTCCGGCGGCAAGGGGAGATAGGTAGGAATAGTGACAGGTTCAGACCATGCTTTGACAGAGCCGGTCTGATCCGACGGTGCATTTGGCAGTTCGAATCGCTTCAAGATGATTTCTCTTCAGGTTGCAATTATGGTTTCCAGTCCAAACCGAACGCGGAAAACCCGGTGGGCCGCACCGCGTCGAATCTGACGTGGAGTGGCACGCCAGCTTGACTAAACGCCACCTCGACTTTGATTTCGGCTCCGGGCAGAATCTCCGGCAGCTCCACCTCGCGGTACTCGACAGGAATGAGTCCCTGACCGTAGAGGATGCCTCGCAATTTGTAGCCTGACAGAGTGTATGCGGGCAAAGACCGGCGCGTCTTCAGTCGCAATTGAAACGAATTTAGTTGGTTCTCCACCACCATTGACTCCACGGGGCTGGACTCGGTTCGCAGAACTTCATAGGAAGGTTTTCTTGCGCCGTAGAGATCAACAACGCCGTGAACACGTTGCTTCATCTGGCCAACGCCACGGTCGCCGATGTGCGTGCGATAATCGTTGTAGCAGAAAAAGATTGCCCCCCCTATGTAGTCCTTCGCGCGGATCACTTCGTCGTGAGACTTAAGAATGCGAACCCGATGTTCGTCTCCTTCCGGACGGTCATCGGTGCAAGCACAGTATCCGTACTCGGAGACGACGATCGGTTTACCTGAAAATGTGGTGTGAAGTTCGTCCAAGTGCCGCGCCAAGGCTTCTACTGTTCCAGGCTGCCAGCTGCCGAAGTATTCGTTGGTTTCGATAATGTCCATCAGTCGAGCAGCGTCGCTTTGCGGACTTTGACGCAAGGAATGTGATGCGTAAGAACAGAGCCGGTGGGGATCCAAGCGTTTTGCTTCGGCGAGCATGCGCTTGGCAAATTCAAAGGCGGGAGGATTTTGGCCATCAATCTCGTTGCACAGACCCCAAATCACAATCGAAGGGTGATTGCCGTCTCGCGCGATCATTTCGCGCAACTGTTCGACACCGTTTTCCGCGATGTCCGCATCGGGTTCGTTGCCCATGCCTTTGAAGGTGGCCGGACCCCAGGCTGGAACTTCGGACTGGATCAAGATGCCGTGCCGGTCGCAATAATCGAGAACGCGAGCGTCCTGAGGCCAGTGAACCCGCGTGAAAACACAGTTCAAGTGTTTGAGATCGTCATGATCTTGGGTAATCAGCTGCGCCGGCTCGGCCATCCCATATTCAGGGTTGCTGCCGGCCATCCGCTCCACGCCCATCAGCCGCACATGCTCGCCGTTCAAGTAGAACTGGCCGTCCTTCACTTCCAAGCTGCGGACTCCGAAGGTCGTCGTAACCTCATGCACGGAGTCGCCGTTGGAAATGAATAGTTCCAGGCGATAGAGATTTGGATGATCGAAATGCCAAAGCTGGGGATTAGGCAGTGTGGCTTCAAGCTTCAACTCCCGAACAGCACCCGGGCCCATTGCCAAACCATCCTGCGAACTCGTCAAAACCAGCAGCCCGGTTTGCTCGTCCACAACTCGGAACGACGCGCCACCTGTCCACGGACTCGAGCCGCTGTTTCTGCACACACCGGTAACTTCGACCTTTGCCTCTCTGTGAGTGAGGTCTGGTGTGGCATGCACGCGAACTCGCTCGATATAAACCTTCGGCGTTACCAGAAGTTTCGCCGGGCGATAGATTCCACCGTCATGCGCCCAATCGCTCGAACGACCTCTGGGCAGCATGTGTTCGTTGAATGCGTTGTCAACCCTTACAGCGACAATGTTGGTCGCGCCCCAGTGCACAAGAGAAGTGATGTCAAAGGTGAAACCCGTGTATCCCTTCCGTGCGTGCTCTCCAGCTGGTTGTCCATTCACCCACACAGTCGCGGTATGGAATGCGGCTTCAAAATGAATCCGCACAGCCGAATTCCGCCAAGAATTCGGAGCATCGAAGCCGCGTCGGTACCAGCCAAAGCCGCGAAAATCGGCTAGCTTCGGTTCGGTTTGCCACGTATGAGGCACTCTTACCTGCCGCCAGCCCGAACTGGACGCGTCCGGAGTGGCCCAACCTGCCGATTCACCCTTTTCATCAGGATCGGGACGAAAAAGCCAGACACCGTCCAATGAGACCTGTTCTTGCCTGCTAGGTAGCGGGGCATCGGCTAAAGCGTCGGCCTCAGTTTCGGACAAGGAAGCAAGCAAGGCTGTCATACCGGCAGAAATCATACGGCGTCGAGTCAACACAGGGGTGTCTCCTAAGTCACTTTAACGCCTGTTACGATCCGCTCGCCCTACTGCCCAGAGTGCCAAGGGAGACTGTCGCAGCCTTTTCCGATCGACCTGATTCGCCCGCTGGATTCCTCACTCAGCGGAACGCCTGTCACTTCTTCGCATCTTCAGCCGTATCCCGTGCGTGTAGTCTCCCGTAAAGTTCCAGTTCCTGCTGGGCGCGGAGCATGTCTCCGCTTCGCCTGTAGGTCTGAGCCAGTCGATAGTGGGCACTAGCCGAGTCAGGTTTCAGGCGAATAGCTCGCCGGTATTCAAAGATCGCCTGCTGTAACTTGTCCTCCTCGGCGTAGAAGTTGCCGAGATGCAAATGCGCCTCTACCATGGCCGGGTCGAGAGCGGTGGCCTGCTTTAGATGGCCCTCGACCTCACGTTTGTCACCTTCTCCCTTCGGTGTCCGTTCACCCTTCCAGAGGCTCATCGCGTAGTAGTAATGCGCCATGGCGTCCCGTGGGTGGGACTGTACAAACCTCCGAAGACGCGCTTTCACCTGCCCGGCCTGACTTAGCGAAATATCGAACATCTTGCCCAGGAAGAGGTAGGGGCGCGGATCTAAGGGTTCAAGATCTGAAGCGCGGCAGAGCACGCGCGCAGCATCGTCATAGAAACCGCGAGAGTAGAAGGCAATTCCCAAACCAATGTGGAGCCGCGACGAGTTCGGATGGCGCTCGATGCCAACCGAAAAGACCTTCTCCGCGTCCTCGAAAGCGCCATGGAGAAGCAGTTCATTGCCCCAGTCGAAGATATTCCGTTCGCTCGGCTCCCGCTGTGCGGCGAGCTGGTACTCCTGCGCTGCACGCACGGGGTCCCCGGACTTCTCTTCCACGTCTCCAAGCAGATTGTGAAGTTCAGGGTTGTCCCGCTGTCCCAGCATTCCCTGGATCTGCCGGCGAGCCCTCAACAGATCCCCTGTTTCAAAGTAAACCAAAGCCAGATCGTAGCTATTTGCGTAATGCGCCGGGTTAAGCTCGTGGGCTTTTTCGAGGTAGGGAATTCCGGCTTTTAATTTCCTCATCTGCACGTAGAATTCTCCGAGTCTGTAATTCGCCTCAAAACTGGCGGGGTCACGTGCAACGGCTTGGCGAAGCCTGATTTCCCGCTGTGAATGCACACCTTGGTTGCCGGGCACGCGAGGCCGCGAGGAAGCAACTCCTTGTGCAGGGTCCGGCACAGCGTCAGCGGCCGAGAGTGCTTGTAGGGTGACGAGAAGAGCTCCGAGCAGCTTCAAAAGCCATTGTCGCCCACGACAACCGCTACAGGTTGCGTCGATGCGCGGCGTGGACTCCCTGGACCTATGCATCCAACCCTTCCATCATTTGGCCAAAATGAGGCGGCACGTGGCGGGGAGACACCCCACCACGACCGGTTCGGCCATATCAGAAATAGAACTTCAGCGCGAACTGGATCTGCCGCGGATCGTTGGGGCTGTCGATCGTCGAGGTGATCTGCCCGAAGTGTGCCGTATCCTTGTAATTCCTTTCAGAAGGGGCTGCGAAGTTGGGATGGTTCGTGAGGTTGAAAAACTCCGCACGAAACTCCAAGCGAGTCGTCTCTGAAGTGTTGAAATCTTTGAACAGTGACCAGTCCATCCGATGAAAACCAGGGGCAGTGATGGGAGTGATGTAGCCGCCCAGGGGGGAGAAGTCCGTTTGTCCGATGGTCGTCGCCGGTGGAGGATCCATGAATGCCGCGGGGTTCATCCACTGATCGACGTTGTGTTTGCCAGCATATCGGTCTTGGCCCGGCACCAGCAGGGCGTAGCAGCCCACTCCCGCCGCTCCAGGCGTGACGCAATTGATGGTGACGGGCTGACCATCATTCAGCGTCAAGATCCAGTTCATGGTCCACCCGCCAAGTAGGGCATCTGTGGCCCTGCCGCCTGTACTCAGGAAACGCTTGCCACGGCCGACGGGCAGCTGATAATTTCCGCTCAGCGAGAACGCCTTCCGGATGTCGAAGTCTGCGAGTCCGTAATCCCGCGCGATTCCAAACCCGGGGATACCGGGGGCTCGGAATCCGCCGACATTCCCACCACTGAGAAGATCGCCCGCATCCGTCAGTGCTTTAGCCCAAGTGAACGCAGCAAGAACTTCCAGACCTTTGGCCATCCGCCTAGTGTACTTGGTCTGCAGCGAATGGTAATTGCTATTGGCATTGGTTGTTGCGTATGGCGAGCCACGGGCGAAATCCGGAAACGGAACATATAACTGGGGATCTGTTCCAGGTGGCAAGAGCTGCGACACGAGGTTTGTCCCCGCAAAAGTTTCGATGTGACGCCCGAGCGATGCGACGTACCCGACTTCCAGTGAATTGCCCGGGGCCAACTCGTATTGTGTGGTTAGGTTGTACGACTGTATGTAAGGAGTTTGGTAGTTGAGCTGGATCCCCCGAAAGGCCAAGCCGTTCGCCTTAACCAAGTCGGGCTTGAGAGGAATGCTTAGAAAGCCCCGTTCCAGTGTCGCAATTTGGCCGTCCGAGTAGGTTACGGGTGTCCAAGAATTGGGACTGGGGAAGGAAAATGCGTACTGGAAGGGGTAGTTGTACCCTAGCGCGGGATAGCCACCTCGATTTTCGAATCCGCCATAAAAGATTCCGTATCCTCCGCGTACGACCCATTTGGGCTTTAGCTGATAGGCGAAACCGAGGCGCGGAGCAAAGTTGGTTTTCTGGGTCGTGATCAAACCCAAACCGTAAGAATCTGTGTACACAAGCTGAATGCCGTCGGCTTGGAAAAGGTCAGTAAACGACGATGAGAGGGGATCGCCTTTCCGTCTAGTGGGGACTAGGAACTTCGCGGAACCTGGGGGCCCTGGAACAAAGTTGCCCTGTGCCCCGTGCTTGTCGCCGACAGCACTAAAGAAATCCCAACGAATCCCCAGGTTCAAGGTTAATTTCTGTGTGGCCTTCCAATCGTCTTGGAAGTAGGTGCCGTAGTAACGCTTAAAGGGAGAAAGCTCTCCGAAATTCGAGGCTTGAACACTATCCGTGCCTCCAAGGTTGTTGATTTCCCCTGCGACGGTTGCAGTGGTAGGTAGCAGCAGGAATTGTGCGCGGCTGGTGCTGCCGTCAGTAATGTTTGGTATGGAGGTGTACGCACCGCTGAAACTAAACTCGCCCCGAGAGAAGGGAGGGGCGATCCAAGGGAAATCGATAAGCTGAATTTCCCCGCCTCCCTTGAAGGTATGCGACTTGTACAGCTTGGTTAAATTCTCGGTGAGTTGATAGGTGCTGCTGAATCTTTCGCTCACCAGCCATTCCCCAGAGCCCAATTGACCTCGCACATTGGGCTGAGGAGTTTGGCCTAATCCCCCAATGAGAATGGTAGGCAGACCTCCGTTTCCTTTTACTTGCGGTATCCCCTGAATTCCAAACTGCGCGGGGATGTTGCTCGTGTCGTCACCGAAGGGCTGAACACGGTAGACGTGCTCCCGGTTGAACCCGACCCGCGCCTCATTGATCAGGGTCGAGGAGAACGTGTGGGTCCAACTTAAGCCCGCGCCCTGGTTACGGTTGGTTTGGGTGCCCTGGGCGAATCCTCCGCCATCGGCAAAACCCGAAAATGGCGCGGGTTTAAAGGATGTTTCGTCATAGAAACTATATCGCCCGAAGATCTGGTCCCTTTCGCTGAAGTTTTGGTCAATGCGGACGTCGAACTGATCAGCCCGATCGGCGGCGACAGGGCTCTTGAAATAATTGTTGACGAGGCCTGGACCGATCGGATCGGGAAAAAGGTTAAGTAGTTTTATGGCATTCGGGTCCAGGCGGCCCGGGCAGATCGTGTTTGCCATACCGTTGCATTGGATCTGGTCGCGAACGTAACCGCTGCCCTTGGCAGTCAGACCCGTGACAGAATCCACCTGTCCTTGAGTCACAGGACGAGTCGTGGCGGGGTCGAAGATGGTTCCGAGCGGGAACGAGCGGCCTAGGAGGTCCGTACCCGCAATGCCGTTTTGCCCCGTGACAAGATCCCGGAAATCAGTGTAGCCGCTGGCTCGTTCGACCGCAGTAGGCACGCTCGCCACCCAGGGGGTTGCCTGACGGACTCGCAATCCTTCGTAGTCGGCAAACCAGAAAGTCTTATTTTTGCGAATCGGTCCGCCGATCGAGCCCCCGAACTGGTTTTGCCGGTACTCCCCTTTTGGCTGGCGGGCAGCATTCTGGAAGTAGTCGGCTGCGTCGAACTTGTCATTGCGGACAAATTCCCATGCGCTCCCGTGGAAGTTGTTGGTCCCCGACTTTAAACTGACGTTTAGGACTGCACCGCCCGCGCGCCCAAACTGCGCATCGAACGCGCTGGTTTGTATCTTGAACTCTGCAACTGCATCGACCGGAGGCTTGAGGACATACGCGGCCCCGTTCAGAAAATCCACGTTATTGCTGTTGTTGTCGATGCCGTCCAACAAAAGGTTGTTCTGGGCAGGCCGTGTTCCGTTCGCAGCAAACCAGCCGTTTGCGTCCAGTCCTCGCGTGTCAGGCTGTGCCCGCGTAACTCCGGCGGTGAGTCGCGCCAGGAAGTTAAAATTCCTGCCGTTAAGCGGTAGATTATTGATTGAGCCCGAATCCATCACCTCTCCGACGGACCCGCTCTGCGTCTGAAGCAAAGGGAGGGCGGATTTGACTTCCACGGTCTCATTGACGGCGCCGGGCACAAGCATAAGGTCCACCACTACTTGAGCCTGGATGCTGACTTCTATGCCGGTACGCTTGACTTTTCGAAACCCCTGATACTCGGCTTCTACCGAGTAGGTACCTATCTTGATCGGTCTGAAAATGTAGGTGCCATCGTGGGCTGAGGTGGTGGTGACCGCAAACGAAGTTCCCTCGTCGATAAGGGTCACCCTGGTGCCGGGAACGACCGCCCCAGATTGGTCTTTCACCGTACCCAATAGCGCCCCGGTGTCAACTTGCGCCAATGCCTGTTTTGAGAGGAAGAGTGGCGTCGAAGCCAAGATCGCGAAGAGTAGAACAACCCGCATGCAAACTCCAGCTGATCGTTGCATGGTGGAATTCCTCCCGGCTATTTTTTCGGTCACCAGTAGAGGCCGTGGCCCAATAACGCGGCAATGAGCATATCCAGCATGAAGTCTTCGCTGGTGGCTTCTCAGTTGTTGTTCAATCCCTTATTTATTTCTCTTCGGCCATCCCTTCTCAAGAAACCAAACTCCACCCCCGCAATGAGGGAACTTCTTGTTGGCGGTTGACGTCCCGTTTTTCGATTTGGGAGAGGCCGTGCACGCTCCCAAAAACGTTCACGTGCACGGACCCTTTTAGCCTTGTTGCTCACAGATGTCAAGGAGAAATTCGCTTGCGGGTCGTTGGTGTCTGGGCAGCCGTTTATGGAGCGCTCCCGCCGGACCGACAAGATAGACGTGGTGCAGAATGGCGCAAAGGGGCAGCCATTTTCCGGGGGTGTGGCACAATCAAGCGCATGGGAAAGAGTCAAAAGTCGCTATCGCAGACCTCCTTAAATCAGGTGGGGGTGCAAGACATTGCCGACGCGCTTGGTGTCTCCCGGGGAACCGTCGATCGCGCACTCCACAATCGCGACGGTGTACATCCGGCTACCAGACGCAGGGTCTTGCGTGCCGCGCGGCGCCTCGGTTATCGCCCCAACCTGGCTGCTCGTTATCTTTCGTCCCGAAAGCACATCACGATCGGGTTGAGTCTGCCCCAAGAGGTGAGTCATTTCTATGATGATGTGAGAGAAGGCATATTCGAGGCGGCAAGCGCGTTCGAGGCTTTCGGGGTGAAAATTCTGCATCGTCCCTACGACCGATTCGGACCGCACGAACTCGAATCGTTTCGGGATATCTTGAATGAAGACATTCGAGGTCTAGTGATCTCGCCGGCTTACCCAAGTCGGCTTCGGCCTTGCATCGACCAGGCCGCTCGGCGTGGAATTCCGGTTGTGTGTGTTGCTACGGACGCGCCGGGGTCGAAGCGCCTTACCTCCGTCTCCGTCGATCCTTTTGTAAATGGAGCCCTCGCCGGCGAGCTGATGGGGCATCTAGTTTCGGAGAAAGGCAATGTAGCCGTCTTTATCGGTATGCACGCCACGACAGATCACGAACAAAAACTGAAGGGCTTTCGTAACAGCTTCGAAGCTTCCTGCCCGCGCGGGAGAATTGTCGGGGTGGTGGAAATGCATGACGAGAGTAAAGAAGCAAATGAAAAATGCCGCAAGCTTCTTCTGCAACACCCTTCTATCAGGGGGATCTACGTTAGTACGGCTAACTCACTTCCCGTGATGCGGGCCTTGGACGAACTCGGGCTAGCAGGTAAGGTCAAGGTCATCTGTACGGATCTTTTTTCGGCGATCGTCCCTCTCATCGAAGGTGGCAAGATTGCAGCTACGCTTTATCAAAGGCCTCGTGAACAAGGTTTCACCGCTTTTCGTGCTATCGTCCGGTTTCTCACCGAGGGCCTGCGTCCTCCACCTCAGATTCGCCTAGATCCGACAATTATTATGCGAAGCAACCTCAGTTTGTTCTTGCAAGAGAGATACCTGAGACCGACCACATCGGACGGGACACGATAGCAAGCCAGGCACATGCTGGCATCGGCGGACCTTCTAGTCTTCACGGAACGACCGACTCCGAATTCGCGCACCGTGGGTTACGCGATGAACAGGATTACACACAACGCAGCGCCCAAAGCGAAAGGTGTCGCTCATGAACAGAGTAAGGTTCGTCGGTCTGGATGTCCACGCGAAACCCATTGCCGTCGAGTCGCAGAGGCGAGCGGAGGTAAGGTCCTTAGATTCGCCGCGCGACACCGGCGGAATGCGCCCAGTCGCTTGCTCCAACGTGGGACGGATGGCATCGTGCGCGATCCTCGCGATGAGGACGGTTTCCCGACGCTGTTTGGGAAAATCGGCCCAGATTACATATTGCCGGCAATGCGCGGTGATGGTTCAGTTTTTCTACGAGCTGCACGATCACGGGCAGAAAGTCATGGCGGAGATCCCCCTTTCCCGAGGCAGTGATCCACAGTCTCCCTCCCCGAATCAGGTCGCGCCTATGTGGTCAGCGACATCCTGTACGCCAGCGTTGTGCATGACTTGCCAGCGTTCGACGACCTAGAGCAGTATCGAGTGTATCCAGTAAGAGCAGTTGTGCAGGAGCGCAGGTATGGCTATACTGTCCGCTCTTATCCGTAATTCATTCTCTCCGCTTAGCAGTGGCGACTCATGCTCCGCCTTGGAGCTGTGATTCGGTATCGGTGACGCTACTCGTGCTTTGCAGTCTTAAGGAATCATTCGTCGTACAAACTCGGAGTCAAGGAGCCCCTCATGAACCACATCCGAGGGAGTGTGATTTTACTGATGATCGTGTGTTCCGCGGTCATCGCACATTCACAACTCGTAACGGCGAACTTGCAGGGCGTAGTTACGGATTCCAGCGGCGCCGTGATTGCCGGCGCCAGCATAACGGCTTCGGATTCCGAAACCGGGCTGCAGCGCACCACCACCACCAACGCTGACGGTTTTTATCGTTTCAACCTGCTGCCCCGTGGTCAATATGAGGTTCAGGCCCAGAAAAGTGGGTTCGCCGGGGAACGATTGAAAGTCACTCTGACCGTTGGCGACACCATCACCGCCAACCTGGTGCTGAAGGTTGCCGGAAGCTCAGAGCAAGTCAATGTCACCAGCCTCGCGACTCAGGTAGACACTTCGACTTCGCAGATTGAGCAGCCGGTGTCGCAGGCACAGATTGCCAATCTGCCCATCAACGACCGCAATTTCCAGCAACTTGCAAACCTGATTCCGGGAGCAGCGCCATCGCCTTCCTACGACCCGACCAAGCGGCTCTATGGCGGAGTGGTTTCGGGTGGAGCGACAGCGCGCAGTTCCGGCATCAGCATGGACGGTGGCAATTTCAATGACAACATCGTGGGTGGCCCGGTGGGGCTCGTGCCCGAGGACGCAATTGAGGAATTTCAGGTCATTACGAACCAGTTTTCGGCGGAATACGGACACTCGTCCGGGCCCTTCATCAACGTGGTAACGAAATCCGGCACGAACACCCTGCACGGGAGCGGCTTCCTGCTTTACCGCCAAAAAGATTTGCAAGCGAACGGATTTTTCGAGAAAACCAAGCCCGACTTTAATCGCGAGCAGTTCGGAGGCGCGGTGGGCGGACCCCTGATCAAGGACAAGACCTTCGGGTTTTACGCTATCGAACGCAATCGCCAGCAGAAGACGCAGACCATCGACACAGGCGGCGTCTATCCCCAGTTCGAAGGATCATTCGCCGCACCCTTCCGCGACCTGTTGATGGTGGGAAAACTCGACCATCATTTCAACCGGTCGGAAAGCTTGAGTTTCCGCGCATCGTTCCAGCGCAATACCTCGCGCGAAGGCTTGCGAGTCGATCCCAATCTTCTATACGGAGGTCCGCCGACCGAGAGCGCCTTTCAAATTGCAACCAACGAAAATATTTCGTGGCAGGCCACCGAGACTTCTCTAATCTCGAACCGCACGCTCAATCAGTTCGTGCTGCAGTTCAACCGTTTCATCAACAACCTGAAGCCTACCAGCTTGGGCGTCAACCTTCGTTTCCCATCCGTGGTCATAGGGCAGAGTTCATCCACGCCACAGAATGTGCAGCAGGATCGGCTGCAGTTTCGCGACGACTTCTCCACCCAGGCCAACTGGCATGGGCTGCACAATATTAAGGTCGGTACCGATCTGAATCCCCACATCAAGTACAACGCACTTTTCGATCTGGTGAAAAACACGTCGTTTTTCTTCTCCGCCGACGATCCTGGGATCACCTGTTCTTCTTCTACGAGCTGTACGACCACGCTGCCCCCGTCGGACTTTTTCGCCCTGCGCGGAATTGGGTCCACCAAAGAAGATGGCGGCACAGCCTGGCAGATGGCTTACTACGTACAAGACGACTGGAGAGTTAGCCGCCGACTGACGTTGAATCTCGGCCTGCGCTACGAATTCGAGAGCGGTTTCATCGATGCCGGCTTCCAACAGCCACTGGAAGGGTCGGCGCCTTTCTTCGATAGCCGAACGCGCAAGAATCCAAAACTGAGCTTCGGACCACGCGTAGGCTTCGCCTATGACCTGCGCGGGAAGGGCAACACGGTGCTGCGGGGCGGTTTTGGTATCCTCTACGATTCTACGGTGTGGGAGATCGGCTACATCGATCGCACGTTTAACGGAGTGAAATACTTCATTGATGTATTCTTCCCCACGCAGCCAGACGTGAACGATCCGGCCTTTCAAATTACCCCGCCACCGCCCGGAGGCTTTGCCGTGGACGGCCACGTGAGTCAGCCTTACACGGAGCAATGGTCGGTTGGCGTAGGACAACAGTTGCCGTGGGGCGTTGTGCTGGATTCCAGCTACGTGCATATTCTGGGAATCCACGGCTGGATGAGCCGAGAACTGAATCCGGGCGGATTGCGATACCCGACGCTGGGACTGTTCACGAGTTTCCAGACCACCAACATCAGCCACTACAACGGCTTGCAGGTAAGCGCCCGCAAGAATCTGGACAAGCGGGTGCAGTTTCAGCTTTCGTACACGCTCTCGAAGGCCGTCGGCCTGTCTGATGACATCTTCGAGCCGGGAGTGCCGCAGGACAGCAACAATATCTTCGCCGATAAAGGCCCTACACTACGTGATGCGCGCCACCGCTTCGTGCTCAGTGGGATCGTCAACCTGCCTCTGGGTATGCAAACCTCGAATATTCTTGCGATTCAGAGTGGACGGCCGTTTAACATCACCACCGGCACCGACGATAACGGAGATGGCCATCTCAAGGATCGTCCCTCTGGCGTGGGACGGAACACCGGTCGTGCAGCCGCGACCTACGTCTGGGATACGCGCTTGTCACGTCCGTTCAAGATCGGTGAACGGGTGGAGATTAGTCCCACAGTGGACATGTTCAACGTGGTCAACCATCCGAACTTCGATGCCGAATCGTACAACGGGGTGATCAGTTCCCCGACCTTCGGCAGGCCCAGCGACATTATCTCGCCGCCTCGTCAGTTGCAACTGGGAGTGCGGGCGACGTTTTAGGGATTTTCGATTAAAAAACGGCAATAATCACGAAGGACACGAAGGAAGACCTTTGGAACGTGGCTTTTCCTTCGTGTCCTTCGTGGTTTATTTTGTGACAGATGCAAACACAGGAGGACTGCGTGATCACTAAGTTTCTGACAGCCACGCTATGGATTGGAGGTGCGGTCAATGCGCTGGCGCAAGCGCCGGCGAGTAATCTCGTCAAATACCAAGCCACGATCAATGATGTGAAATATGTATACGCAGTGGTGCAGCCGGTGGCCCGTCTCAAGTCCGGCGACATTCTAGAGACCAATACCGTGGATGCCTTCGGTAATGTGATTCAAAAACCTGGCGACCCTCTGAGCTTGGTGAAAGGCGACAATCCGCTCACTGGTCCGTTCTACATCGAAGGCGCCGAGCCAGGCGATACACTGGAGGTGAAGATCCTTCATCTCGAAGTGGACAGCAACCAGGGCGTGGGCGCATTTGCCCCGGGATTTGGGGCGCTCAATGAGACAACCTATACTCCCATGCTGCATGCGCCGCTGCCTGAGAAAATCTGGTTTTATCCCATAGACCATGCCACGAACACTGCGACTTTCCGCGCGCTAGATTCGGATTTCTCGGTGAAGATCCCACTCCATCCATTTTTCGGCTGCATCGGAGTGGCGCCAGCAGGAGGCGAGGCGCGCAGTTCGATAGTTCCAGAGGCCTTTGGTGGCAACATGGATTCTCCCGAGGCGAGCGTGGGGAACACCGTATATTTTCCCGTGAATGTGTTAGGAGCGCTGTTGTACATGGGCGATGGCCACGCTGCGATGGGTGACGGCGAAGTCGCGGGAACAGCGATTGAAGTTCCACTGCGGGCACGGATACAGGTGAGCGTTATAAAAGGCCACAAGATCAACTGGCCCCGCTTCGAGAACGAAGATGCGATCATGACTGTCGGGGCCTATCGACCCTTGGATGATTGCCTGCGCATCGCGTTCAAGGAGCTGGTGGGATGGATCCATAAGGATTATGGATTGTCAGAACCGGATGCGTATGAACTGCTCTCCAAAGTGGCGAGGATTCATTTGAACGAGATGGTGGACCCCAACTACGTGATCGTGGCCTCCATCGAGAAGAAGTTCTTGCCGCCGAAGAAAAAATAACTGCTTTCGCTGCTATATTCCATATGACCCTTGGTTTTGGCAGCAATGGAGCCGCCGTTGGCTCCTTTGGGTCGTTGCGAGTTCGTTTATTTTGTTGTATGGTGAGTGTATGGCGCGGATGATCTCGACAACGATTCGCTTGAACAAAGAGGATGTTCGCGCTTTGAAACGCGCGAGAGCGGCGGGGCACTCCGCTTCGGAACTGGTTCGGAAAGGCCTGCGCGTCGTCGCTTCGCGGTACTACACCGGTCGCCGACCGCCCTCTACGTTACTGTTTGAGTCCACGGACACGAAGCTGGGAGACGAATCCGAGCTGTTTCGGGATCTCGAAGACTGAGTGGCCCGATCATCGCCGACACGGGCGGGCTCCTCAAGGCACTCGCCCACACGCCTGATCACAAACCGACCTTTCCGGAATACCAAACAATTCTGACCACCGCGACGGTCGTGATCGTACCAGCGCTGGTGCTCGCTGAGGTGGACTACTTCCTCAGAGACAATCGGGCGGCCATGCGCAAGCTGATTGCCGAGATCTTCGATCCAGCGACCCGCTACGAGTACGAGCTGCCGCTGCCTTCCGATCTTGTTCGCGCGCTCGAATTCGACGCCAGGTTCAAGGAGCTCGATCTTGGATTGGTCGACGGCACGGTAGCCGCCCTTACTGAGCGCCGCAAAGTCTATCGAGTGCTGACCACCGATCGGCGCGACTTCGCCGCAATTGGTGTAGGGCCGCGCTTCTTACGACCGCTCGAGCTCCTGCCGTAGCGACGTTGGTCGAAGGCCTAAAGTGGAAAATATTGTCAAAGGACCCTGTCGCATCCCTTCTCAAGAAGCGCTCAAACAAGGCTTGGAATTCACGAGTAGGGATTCTGAAAGAGCATTGCCGCATGTGTGTGCCAAAACGTCGGCATATTGTAAGCCGTTGTGGGTCGTGAGTTGCACAATTTGGTTGCACAACTGCTGCCGAACAGGAGCACCTTGCCCCGCACAGCGGCCTCCGATCCGAACATAAGCTATTGAATCCGAACAACAGGGCGGTGGAACAGGCAATTTGCTAAACCGTTATACGGGCCAAAACCTGTATCGAGGGTTCGAATTCCTCCCTCTCCGCCACCCTATTCACAATTTAGCCGCTTAGCACGTTTGCCAGTTTTTGACGACATCCTGCTGCACATTGTGCTGCACCTCGTGTGCGGAACAAAGCGGAGAACAACTGGGCCCGAACAACGCGCGTATTTTGCTCTCAGCTACCTTAACTTGGGTCATCGTTCCGGTATTCCTCTCCTGATTCTGAAGCGCTCAGGTTCTTCATCGTAGGCATCTCGATTTCCGCGGCTTAATCCATGGCCCGTTGGTTCGTTGTTTTCCTCGGCTGAATCCAAGTGCTTATCTGACATCTGTTGCTTATCGAGCCGGAATCTGCTCTCGGTATCGAAACTGGCCGACCTAAGCAATTGCCGTCATCTTGTCGAAGGCAGAGCCCCTGGCGATGGTTGACATGGCGAGGGAGCAAACAATATAGTTCACCGCTCGAACTATACATCCAATGCTGGTATCTTTTCTGCGAGAGGAGGACAGGCGTTTGCGGCGGATGAACTTCATCGATGCGCAGGCCGCGACCAGCGAAACGGCTCGCGGCATTAATCGCGGCATAGTCCTGAATCTTATCCGGCGTCGCCAGCCGATTTCCCGCGCCGATCTGGCCCGCGCCTCCGGCTTGCAGCGCAGTACGGTATCACTGATCACAGAGCAACTCATTCGCGAGAAGTGGGTGACTTATGGTGCGACGGGCCGGCTGCCGCGTGGACGCCGCCCCACCTATTTGCAATTGAACAATCGCCGCGGAATCCTGGCGGTCGATCTTCGCCCGGCAATGACGACGTTTGCTGTGTCCGATATCAGCGGACGGTTTTTGTCCCAACAGCGAATCAGCACACCACCGAATCCCGACGCTGCCGCCAGGACTTTTTCCGAAATTGCCGGACAGATGGTGCGGAACCACTCCGATCTATGTTTTGAAGGAATTGGTATTAGCGTGCCTGGAAGGTACGATCCGGCGCGCCAACGCGTCGTGTTCGCCCCCAACTTGAAGTGGCCGGAGTTCGATCTACGAGGCCCGCTGCAAAAGGCGACCAGCCTTCCCGTGGATCTGGAAAATGCAGCCAACGCTTGCGTACTGGCGGAAGTCTGGTTCGGTCAAGCGGAAAAAACGCCGAACCTGATCGTGGTAACGGTCTCGGAGGGGTTGGGGGTCGGCATTCTTAGCGACGGGCGCCTGGTCCGTGGCCTGAACGGAATGGCAGGAGAATTTGGCCACGTCCCGATCGAGTCCAACGGTCCGCGCTGCGGTTGTGGCAGTCACGGCTGTTGGGAAGTTTACGCGTCGAACTGGGCAGCGTTGCGCTACTATCACGAATCCATTGCCGTCCCGAAGGGGCTCAGCTTTCAGGACCTGCTGTCACTTGCGGGTAGCGGAGACACCCTGGCCGGTAAGGCTTTGGATGCCATGGCCCATGCGATCGGTCGAGGAATGCGGATGATTATCGCCAGCCTCTCCCCGGAGGAAGTGGTGTTTGTAGGAGAGTTCACGCGCCTGTGGAATCGTTTGGGTCCTGTGATCAAAGGTGAAGTGGCAAAATCAGTCCTGGTCGGAAAGCCGCCGCGTGTCCGGCCCGCAGCAGCGGAACCGAGCGTCGCCCGTTTGCGCGGCACAGTTGCGCTTGTGTTACAGAAACACTTTGGCCCCTTCGTCGAGCCACGACGTCAGTTTGACGGTCCTCGAGGGCCGCAGGCACGGCTTCAGTCAGCTGGCGCGATTTCATCGATGTAGTCCGCAAGCAGCGGCAAGTCACGGCATTCGCCCGGTCTTGCTGCCAGCATACGGTCTGATCTCCGGCTAGTTTGATTCGCCGGAGAGTACTCGGATAACAGAACACATACTCCGCTGGGCGCCTCGGCGTCAGCTCACCTTGAGCGTGCAACGTCGGGGAAGATGGGTTCCTCCTGGAGGGACGGCAGTTGAATATCGAGGTAAGGGCTGCACTTCTTGTTTGTCTCTCCATCGTCACCACGACCCTGCATGCTGGAGACCTGCCGCGCGTACAGATGAGGAACGGATCCGGGCAGCTCATCGTCAACGGCCAACCTTTTCTTATTCTCGGAGGCGAACTCGGTAATTCTTCCGCCGGGACATCAGCCCAAGGGATGTGATCATCCCCAACCTGGCCCGCATGCATGTCAATACGATTCTGATTCCCGTCGCCTGGGAGCAGATCGAGCCGAAGGAAGAGAGCTTTGACTTCAGCATCCTGGATCACTGGATCGAGATCGCCCGACAGCACAACATGCACTTGGTGATACTGTGGTTCGGCAGTTGGAAAAATGCTTTCTCGAACTACGCCCCATCCTGGGTGAAATCGGACCTAAGGCGGTTCCCGCGTGCTGAAGCTGCTGATGGAACGCCGCTGCAAATTCTTTCGGAACTCTCGTCGGAAGCTCGGCGGTGCGACAGCCGCGCCTTCGCGTCGTTGATGTGCGCCACATCCGCGAGAAAGACTCTGAGCAACAGACGGTCCTCATGATCCAAGTTGAGAATGAAGTCGGCTACCTGGGATGGGGCCGCGACCGCTCTTCCGAAGCCAATCGGATGTTCAGCGCTCCCATTCCCGGGACGCTGGTCCGTAGTCTGCAGGAAAGACGGTTTCAGCTCCCGCCCGAACTGTCGTCGCACTTCAAGGAGCACGGCCGCACCTGGAGTGACATGTTTGGAGACGTGGCGAATGAAGTGTTCATGGCATGGAACTATGCAATTTACATCGAAGCCGCAGCCCATGCTGCCAAGCAAGAGTACGCGCTGCCGATGTACATCAACGCGCAACTCCCTGCCCCACTCGAGAAAGCAGGAGAGTATCCGAGCGGAGGGCCGCATCCCTATTTTCTTGAGATCTACCGTGCGGCTTCCCCCAGCATCGACTTTTACTCGCCCGACATCTACTGGCCTGATTTTGAATACTGGGTGCAGCGGTATGAAATTCCAGGCAATCCGATCTTCATCCCTGAGGCGAGGATGGAAAGCGCTCCCTACAACGCGTACTACGCCTATGGTGGAGCACGGGCATTTGGTTTTTCCGCTTTTGGTATCGACAGCCTGCGGGCACCGCAAGATGACCAGCCTGAACCCGTGTTGATGCAGGTGTACGGCCTGTTTGAAAGTGTTCGTGATCTCTTGCTGTCCGCTCAAGCAAGCGGCTCTACCCGCGGTTTGGTTCTGCACACGACGAGCCCACGCCCAACGCAAACGGTTGCCCTGGGAGGATACCTCTTTGAGGCCACGCTCTCGCGTTCTTGGCCGGCTAAGAACCTCCTTGCGGATGACGGCGCGATGTTGATCATGCAGACCGGTACTGGAGAGTTTTACATTGCCGGCAGCGGCCTTACCGTCAGTTTTGCGCGCGATCCTGATGTCGAGCCGGGAATGGCCGGAATTGAAAGCATCGAACAGGTTTCGCGCCACGCTGGACAATGGACAACCGAGAAGCGTCTTAACGGGGATCAAAGCAACCAGGGCCGGCAGTTGTTGCTGGACCCTCATCAGCAACATATCTTCAGAGTGCGGCTCTACTCCATTCCTTTGGCACCCCGCTCCTAACCACCTTGAGGCAACCTCACGGCTGTCTGGACAAAGCGGCAGCCCGGAGGGTTCCTGACGGTGTCGGGATGGCTTGACAAAGTTCCAAGGAGCAAAATATAGTTCGGGCCTCGAATTAAGGGGCGAACTGGTTCCGCCCGGGGACCGTCGTAGAACACCGGATGCGTCAGACCAAGTCTAGTGACGCCCAAGCAGCAACCGGAGAAACACACTCGTGGCATCCATCACCGTTTCGTTGTCCGGCTGTTCGGCGGGCGACAGCAGCAATCTTTCAATCAAGTAGAAGCAGCTCATCGATGTAGATCGGGAGAGATTCCGAACCGCCCGGTGTTCAGGATCACCGCGTTGCCAGACCGGAGTGCAGAAAGAAAGCAGAGGTCGATATGTCCAGACATTCGTTGGTATTCGCGTCCAGTAATAGTTCGATTATCGAACTAAAGGCGATCATCGGATTCGTTTTGTTTTTCAGCGCGATTTCCCTGAGTAGTTATGGTCAAGTGCTCTATGGATCCCTGACCGGCGCAGTGACCGACCCTAGCCGTGCCGCGATCGCCGGAGCCAAGGTACAAGCGACAGAGGTGCGAACGGGAGTAACCCACGAAGCGACCACGGATTCGAGTGGCATCTACCGCTTCCCTACCCTGGTGCCGGGAACCTACAAAGTGACGATCTCGGCGTCGGGATTCGCCATCCAGGAGACGCAGAATGTTGTGGTAACGGCCAACGCTGTGCAACGTGTCGATGCACAGCTCAATGTAGCCCAAGCGAGCCAGAGCGTTACTGTAACTTCGGAAGCACCGCTGCTGCAGACGGACAAAGCAGACGTGCATACCGATCTGAACACGACGCAAATTTCCGTGCTCCCGGCTATCTCGTCGGAAGGCAGAAACTTTCAGGCTCTGTACAGAATCATTCCGGGCGCAAGCTTGCCATTTGAGAACAATTCTGCCGCAGGAAACCCGCAGCGTGCCATGACCAGTAACGTTAACGGCCAATCTTCGCAGGGCAACAACACAAGAATCGACGGGGTTCAGGACGCCTATCCCTGGCTGCCGGCCAATATCGCCTATGTGCCTTCGGTCGACGCGATTGACGCGGTCAACGTGACCACCAACTCTTTCGACGCCGAACAGGGTATGGTGGGCGGAGCTGCCGTGAACGTGCAGATCAAATCAGGCACCAACCGCATGCACGCACAACTGCACGAGTTTCATACCGATAATGCACTCTCCGCGTTGAACTACTTCAACCCACCCAGCTTCCGCATTCCGCTAAACGTGTTCAACCAGCTCGGCGGATCGCTGGGAGGGCCGATCAAGAAGAATAAGTTGTTCTTTTTTGGCAATTGGGAATCGACGCGTCAAGTTCAGGCCCCCAACGGCGGCAACCCCCAAACGGTGCCGACTGGAGGACTCGCTTACACGCAAGCCCAAGCCAATGGCTTCTTTGATTTTCGAGGTCTGATTGCCGACAAGGCAGGCAACCCGCTGCACGTCTATGATCCCAGAAGCGGCGCGGCCAATGGGACCGGGCGTTCACCAATTTCGTGCAACGGGGTCCTCGACGAAATTTGTCTTTCCGACGTGGATCCTGCGGCCCTCACCATGTTGTCATTCGTACCGGAGGCCAACCTTTCGGGTACAACTAACAACTATTTCGTCTCCAAAACAGGATTTTTTCATCGTGACAATTTCGATGGCAAAGTGAACTACATTCCGAGCGATCACTCCACTGTGTTTGGTCGTTACTCGCTGTCGCGCAGCTTCATTTTTGATCCTCCGGCGCTGGGAAAGGCTGAGGGGAATGCCACGCTTGGTGGACAGCTAGGAAACGCGCACTCACGGATCCAGGTGGTGGGCCTGGGCGGCACCTATGCATTCTCGCCAACCCTCGCCGCTGACATAAACGCTGGCTTCACGCGCCAGCGCATCAACGCGGAGAGCACCGATATCGGCAGCAACTTCGGTCTGGACACGCTTCACATTCCAGGGACCAACGGACCGGATCACCTGCAAGGAGGAATTCCAGCCTTCCAGTTCAATACCTATTCCAACCTGGGCAATCCAAACACCGGCAATCCCTTCGTATTTCGCGATAACCAGTACGTTGGCAATGCCAACTTAACCTGGATCAAAGGACGCCACCAGGTACGCTTCGGACTTGAATACAACCATGTTCAGATGAATCATTTTCAGCCGCAGGGCGGGATGTTTCAGACGGCTCGCGGAAGTTTGCGCTTCACGGGAGCCGCGAGCGAACTGAGTGGCGGAGCCACACCCGCTTCGGCGCAATACAATTCCTTTGCAGATTTCCTTCTCGGCCTACCGGATGAAGTTGGTAAGGCGGTACAAAACCTGAATCCGAACGCGTTGCGGTGGTCGCAGTGGGCGTGGTACGGGCGCGACCAATATCAGGTTACCTCGAACTTGACCATCAACTACGGGGTGCGCTGGGAATATTTCCCCATGGCCTATAGCGATATCGGGGGAGCCCGAGTTCTGGATCCGAACACCATGAATGTCTTAGTAGGCGGCAGCAGCGGCATTCCTATTGATGACGGGGTGGACGTAGGACATGGCTTATTCCTGCCCCGTCTGGGCATCGCCTACCGCCCGACCAGAAAGAATGTCGTCCGTGCGGGCTATGGAATCAGCGCCGACGCGAACAACTGGCGGTTCCTGAGAAATGCTTATCCGGCGGTAACCATCTCCGACTTCACAGGGCTGGCCGGAAATTCGTTCGCGCCGGCAGCCAGCTTGACAGGATTGAATGCAGTGGGTCCGTACGCCAGCTTGCCGATTGGTATTCCGCAAATCGCATTGGCGGGCGGCACAACTCCGGGCGTGTATCCCCTGCCCGACGGAGTCGGGACCACGACGATAACGCGTGATTTCCGCAGAGGCTACATCCAATCTTTCAATCTGACTATCGAGCAGGAATTCGCCGGATTTGTCGGTGATGTTGGCTATGTCGGATCGCGAGGAATACGCCCTCTCACGAACAGAAATATAAACCCGGCACTGGCCATCGAAGGCCAGCCGGCCACTTTCGGGCAAGATGGGAGAATTCTGAATGCCCAATTCGGCCACACCAGTAGCAATGTTTGTCCGACCGCGGCGAATCCGAGCGCGCAATGCAAGGGCTGGCCTGACGTTGGCCAACTGATTCCCCTGGGTAACAACTACTACGATTCGTTGCAGGCCAAATTGACACGCCGCCTCGGCCACGGCTCGCAAATTGGCTTCACATACACATTCTCGAAGGCGATCGATTACGAGGACAACGAGGAGTTGGGGTTCCTGCTGTGGCCGACCCCCTCGCGTTATCCCTTGAATCGAGCGCTGGCCGGGTTCGATCGTACTCACAATTTTGAAGCCTACGGCGTGTACGCATTGCCGTTTGGCGCAGGCCAGCCCTGGGCACAGAACGGAATCGCCAGCAAACTTGCTGGAGGCTGGCAGTTCGGCTGGGTGCTAAGCGCCATGAGCGGAACACCGTTCACCATCACAGACGGGAACGGAAGCACCCTGAACGCGCCGGGCAGCACCCAGGTGCCGGACATCGCAGCTCCCATTCGGATTCTACGCGGGCAACCACAGGCCGCAAGTTGCGCCTCCAGCCTCTCGTGTTACTACTTCAACCCGAGTTCGTTCCAACATGTCACTACGCCGGGTGTCTTCGGTGACGCCCGGCGAAACATACTACGCGGTCCCGGCTATTTTGATCTGGATATGAGCCTGAACCGGGACTTCAAAATCTCCGAGCGATTTACATTCCAGTTACAGGCGCAGGCGTTCGGGGTTACGAATACGCCGCATTTCAATAATCCGACTGCCGACCGGAACAGCAGCACGTTCGGAAGGGTCACTTCCACCCTGGTCACCACGAACGCCAGTCTAGGTGGCAGCGGCGGCCAGCGGCAATGGTGGTTCGGCGGGAAACTTATCTTCTAGCGAGGGGACGAATGCGATTCACGTTCTTCTCCGGGTTTGCGGGTCTCAGAATCCCAGCGCGCTAACGGCAGACAGAATCAAGCTGGGCGGCAAAATTGGTGTGAGAGGGTGGCGTCAGCCCACGAGTATTCATTGCCTCTTCGAGTGTGTCAGGTCCTGGTGGAAGACTGTGATCGGTAGCTCCGCGATAGAATTCGTCGCGCTCGGCTTCCGGAAGAGTCACGAACTCGAAACCTTTATGGCGATATAGCTGCAACAAACGTTGCAGCATCTCTGCGTCGAATGCGCCGACATGCACGAGCAGCACATAAGGGATATCGCGCTGATAAAGAGTGTGCGAGATGTCCCGAGAGTATTGAATGCTCTCGTCGGCTGCGGTTAGGTAGCTGTTCTCCAAGGCCGCGACTCCTGCGGCATCGCCCTTCGTTTTGCACCGCGCGTACGGCGGGTTCCACAAGTAGTCGCCAAAGCTCATGGTGACCGCGGCAATTTTGTAACCGCGCTCTCGCAGGAAATTCCGAAAGCCTGCTCGTTTCTCAAGGGTATCTCCTTCTGCCAGGAACGGGTATCGGAACCAGTGCCAATCTTCATCTTTCATCACGCTCGCCAACACAGGCTCATCGCGAGCGACGTCTTGCTCGAAATCGTCTAATAAATGCTGGTTCAGGTTCATGTGCGACCAGCTATGGTTGCCAAGGGGATTTCCCGCCGAGTGCCACGCCTGCAGCACGGCGGCACCGGTTGGTTGTTCTTCCATGCGCAATCCATTGACGAAACCATACGTCGGCGGCAGGTTGGCCCCGCGTAGTGCTGCAACGATCTTTGAGATCACCTCCATTCGTGTTTCGCCGGGAGGCAACGGGCCGTGCGCCGGCAGATCGTCAAACGTGATCGCAATTTTTGGCACCGCTTCCGCGAAGGGGGCAAATAACGAGAGCGGAACGCCCTGGGCCATTGCGGCGTAGCCTGCCGGCGTTGGGTGGAGATGATCGCCAGAATCAAACGCGGGCAAGAAGCGCTCGGGATGCTCTGGGTCACGGGTAGTCTTGTCGAAGTCGATGACCGCATCGAAGTGGCCGGCAGAACGGATCCATTGATTAATGGATTGACGATCTGCTTCGCTGGCCGGGCCGGGATGATAGTAGTTCGATCCCACAAACGGCATTAACGTAGCACCGATGACCTTGATGTCGCGAGCGTGAGCGCGCGAGATTTTCTGCTCATATGCCGCGATAATCCGCCGAACCAGCGCATCATGCTCGGCACGGGAGACATCGCCGCTCCGCGTCAGCATACCGATATCATTGATTCCCTCAAGAACGATTAAGTAGCCGACCCCGGATTGTGCGATCACGTCGTGATCGAAGCGGGCTAAAGCATTAGGTCCCAAACCATCCGTCAGCAGACGATTTCCTCCGATTCCCTGATTCAGAACGGCCACATCGCGGGTAGTTGGCGATGTTTGAAGGCGCTGGGCCAGAGCATCCGTCCACCGATCATTGCCATTCGTGGTTGCGCCGTGGCCGTCGGTAATCGAATCCCCGAGGATTACAACTGCTCTCGCTTCAGGCGGAGCAGTCACGTCAATTCCGGCGATGAAGTACCAGTGATCTACTGCTTTAGCGCCGGGAAGTTCAGCCGCAGAAGTTACGTCTCGATGTGCGAGATAAGACGTAGCCCGTGAACCCGGATGTCCGGTCTGTCCATCCGGAGGCACATCAATATGCATTGTGATGGCCAGATCGGAGAGCGCCTTTACCGGAAACGAGAGTGGGTCGGAAAGGTAGTCAGCGTGCGCTGGAATTGTGACGGCCGCCGAGCCGGAAAATGTGAGCGCCTTGTCAGTGCCAGGGACGATCTTGTCGGAACTTGGAGAGGTTGGTCTAGCCACGCGCACAGACGTCAGGTGCAGGGGCGTGGCTCCAAAACGATTCGACAGGCGCAGCCGAATTTCGGCCCCTCCGAGAGAGAGATGTACGATTTGCCGCAGGCTAGCATCGCGGAGATCTTCTGCATCTAGCGCATTGCTTGGCTCAACCAGTTGCTGAGATGCGGCCCAGGAGCCGACCCAGTGCGCTCCGGGTTTGCCGGCATCGTCGCTAAATGCTGAAGCGGCGAGAAAAAAAAGCGCGGTGAACAACAGAGTCGAGCCCATGCGCGAGGGGCAGGCGATCACTGGTTCGTCCCGCTGGCCAGAAACCCACCATCAACAACCAGTAAATGGCCGGTTACAAAGCTTGCCGCATCCGACGCGAGGAACACGGCCGCGCCTACCAGTTCCTCCAAATCTCCGAAGCGGCCCATGGGCGTTCGCATCAGGCACTCTCGCCCGCGTCCGGTGCCGTCAAGCATCTCCGCGTTAAGGGCGGTGCGGAAGACGCCCGGGACCAGCGCATTCACGCACACGCCGTATCGCGCCCACTCCACGGCGAGCGATTTCGTCAGCGAGGCAACCGCAGCTTTGCTGGCCGCGTATGCCGCGACCTCGTAAAAGGCCACCCGGGACGTAAGAGAAGCAATATTAAGAATCCTCCCATATTGCCGCTCAACCATCTTGTTTCCAAAAATCTGACATGATCGCAGCGTTCCAGTCAGATTGGTGTCCAGGATCCGATTCCAGTCAGCTTCGCTTTGCTGCAGTGTGGGCGTCCGCTGCGTGATGCCGGCGCAGTTCACCAAAATATCTGCTTTCCCGAATTCGGCGTGGACGCGCTCGCACAGCGTTTCTACGCTGACGCGATCGGCGACGTCGCACTCGATCGCCAAAGACTTGCGGCCGGTCTTGGTGATCTCGCAGACCGCATCCTGCACCAAGTTCTGACGACGCCCCGTCGGTATTACGTCCGCCCCGGCCCGCGCCAGTCCCTTCGCCAGAGTTAGTCCAATGCCTGAAGTGCCACCGATCACGACCGCCGTTTTCGAATTGAGGTCCAGCTCTGGATATCCCATCGATCTAAGGTTCTACCCTCGACAGCTCGTCAGGGCTCGACGAAGTAGACGGGATAGCTATTATAAAATTCTTGGAAGCCATTAAATTCACGCCTCGAACTATATATTCTACCGGCAGCTGTCAAGGGGAAATCCAGGGCCGGAGCGGCATATCACCTAATTGCACTGCGGGGATGACTTCAATGTAGTCCAAGGGCGCCCGGTCCTGCTGATCGGGAACTCCCTCGATCCGGATCACGTCACCGGGGTGTAACTCGAGTCCGTTGATCCTGCGTCGTACAGACGAATCCGCACTCGGCGCTCGGCCTGGCAACACGTCGTCGGCGCGCCATCGATCCACGACCCTATCTCCGACGAATACGTTGAATTGCGAGACGCCAGTACTAACATCAAAGTATTCGACATCCAGTTCGTACCGGCCAAGTGCACCTTGAAATCTTGTCTGTGCGGAACATGATTGTGCCGATGCTGGACACAGTACGCCCGCGCCGCCCGAAGCCCCCTCCCACGAGGCCGGCTCAAAGCTCTCGTAGCCCTTCAATTCCATCGCTTCCGCCTCTACCCGATTCGGATGATGTGCCACTCTTCCCTTTTCATCGGCTATTCCGGAAATCCGATGGAACCAGTCGTTGATCGCGTCGCGCCACACAATCGCATGGCCCGATTGATACTCCAGCTGCGCCAGAACCTCGTCAAACCGCTCATAATCGAGGCGCCCCTTTAGCGACTTCCAGATCGTCACGAAATCATGTGCTTTCGACGCGCCCTCATAATGCCCGTCATAGATGGTCTGAATGACTGTCTTGCCTGAGTGCAATTTATAGGTGTACGGCACGTGATGGAAGAAGAGGACGAGTTCATCCGGAGTGTTAGCCAGGGACTCATAAATTTTCTGAACCATCGGCGAATACTGCCCGATGAATCCTGTTCCCGTTGCGATGGTGCGGTCCATGCCGACAGCATCGCAATCTGCGCGAATCCACTGTCCCCATCCGTTGCGTTCCTGCGACTCCGGCGCGGGACCATAATGCGAGCCGGTAATATTGGTGAGCGTCTGCAACCCCAGCACACCGGTATAGCTTTCATAAGCAGGCCATGATGCCAGCTGGATTTCCGTCGCCTTCCGGACGACATCGGGATCGTCTCCAAGCGTAAGCTTCGTCCACTCCTCGGCGATCGCTTGCGAGCTAAGGTTCGGATTCCAGGCCAGCCGTCCAAACCCGTATAGATTAGCCATGGCCAGATGATTGGCCAGCCAGTTTGTGCTCAGCCCTACATTGGCAACGCCGACATATCCGCCAGCCGTCCGATGAAAACTACGGCCCGCGACAATATCCTTGACCGGCGTATGCTGTCCGTTGACGCCCATATCGAAGTCCAGAATTTCCTTCCACATCGGCACCAGGAACACCGTATGCCGCTGCTGGCCTGTGTATTCCTGGGTAATCTGCAGTTCGATTGCTTCGTTGGTCTTTTCCAGTCCACCGAACAGGGGCGACGCCGGCTCCCTCACTTGAAAATCGATGGGGCCATACTTGATCTGCACGATCACGTTGTCGTCGAATTTCCCGTCCAGCGGATGAAAGATGTCATAGGCCGCCCGAGCGCGGTCCGCCTTCAGATCACTCCAGTCAAGGTGGTGGCTGTAGACAAACGCGCGATAGAAAACCATGCCGCCGTGAGGCTTCAGCGCTCTCGCAATCGCATTGGCAGCACCTGTGGGACTTCTTCCGTACACCGAGGGCCCTAGCTGTCCTTCGGAATCCGCTTTGACCACCACGCCGCCGAAATCCGGTATTTCCCGGTAAACCTCGCTGAATTTGGCCCGCCACCAGTCAGCCACCCGCGGGTCGAGCGGATCGAACGTGTCCAACCCTCCTACCTGCTTCGGCATGCTCACATTCACCGCGACGCCCAGCTGAATGCCGTATGGGCGAAACACATTAGCAATTCGCGCCAGTTGTGGAAGAAAATCGGAATCGAGAATATGAAGGTCGGCATTCACGTTGCTGACGTTGCATCCGTTAATTCCCACCGAGGCAAGCAATCGTGCATACTCTGCCGCCCGCGTCAGGTCCGCGCGCACGTGTCGGTTCTCGAAGAAGATGGACCTTCCCGCGTAGCCGCGCTCGATCGATCCGTCAAGGTTATCCCACTGGTTTACCCAGCGCACTGGGGCCGATGGCTTTTGCAGCTCATTGAGCGCGGTGACGCTCTCGCCCCGTGCGATTTTGCTCAGCAGTGTGAACGTTCCATAGAGAACGCCGCGATCCGTGGCGCCGGTGATGACAAGCGCCTTTTGGCCACCAAGTCGCGCACATATCAGGGCATAGGCGTCACCCCGCAAATTGGCGCCAGGCTTGAATCCCGCCTCCAGTCCGCGAACCTGGTTGACAGTTCCGACAACAATCGCCGCGTTCCTGGGAACTCCGCCACTTACCCGCAAGGTGCGGTCGAGCATGCCGTGAACTCCGCGCAGGAGTTCGGCTTGCGCGGTTTTCACCAGCAACGAGTTGTTGAGGACAATCACTACTTCGGGCAGCGATGAATACTTGCTAGCGGTTGCGGCATCGAGTCGCGCATAGCGTAACCAGCCCTCCGCGCCGTTCTCGGCGAGCCCGGCAGAAGCAAGAAGGAATAGAATTCCGAACGAAAAACTAAGTCGTTGCATTGCCAATAGTACTGGTATTATTTCTCCGCGCTACATTAGTTTGAACCTCAAACGAACGCCGGAAGCCTAACGGCACGCCCTTGGATTGTCAACACCAAGGATCCAGACCAAGGATCCAGAGTGCGGGGCTTCCACCAACAAGAGAGTCGGGCAAGATTGGAACGAGTGTTGAACTTTATTCACGAAAATTTCTTGCTGCATTCGCCGACGGCACAGCGCCTTTATCACCAGTACGCTGAATCGCAACCGATCATCGACTATCACTCGCACCTTCACGCAGCCGATGTCGCCGTCAACCGTCGCTTCGAAAACCTGTACGAGATCTGGCTTGCGGGTGATCACTACAAATGGCGAGCCATGCGCGCTAACGGCATTCCCGAGTGCCTCTGTACCGGCTCGGCATCGCCCCACGAAAAGTTTCTCGCTTGGGCGCACACGGTTCCGCACACCTTGCGGAACCCGGTTCACCATTGGACACATCTCGAATTGAAGCGGTATTTCGATATCAATGATCTGCTCAACGAGCAGACGGCGGAATCCATCTGGCATCGCGCCAACGAATTCTTACAGACGGACGAATTCACCGCCCAGAACATTCTTCGGAAATTCAAGGTTCAGGTAGTCTGCAGCACCGACGATCCAACCGATTCGTTAGAACATCACATTTCCGTTAACTCCGGGGATGTTGGGTTTCGTTTTTATCCGTCGTTCCGCCCGGACAAGTCACTTCTGGTGAACCAGCCCGATCTTCTCAATGCGTGGATCGGTCGTCTTGAAGCTGCGTCCAACGTCGGTGCTTCGAGTTTGACTGGATTACTACATGCTCTCGAGGCTCGGCACACTTATTTCCATGAAAATGGATGCCGCCTCTCGGACCACGGGCTGCCCTATTGCTACGCGAACCCCTGCTCTGAGACCGAGGCTGCGCAAATTTACGCCCGCGCTCGAGCCGGCCGGGCCGCGTCCTCTGCTGAACACGAGCGCTTCGCGTCTTTCATGATGGTTTATTTCGGCCATCTCGACGCCGATCGCGGTTGGACCAAACAGCTTCATCTCGGTGCGATTCGTAACCTCAACACCCGCAAACTTCGCGAACTCGCGCCCGATTCCGGCTTCGATTCCATTGGTGACTTCCCGCAAGCGATTGCGCTTTCCGCCTATCTTGACCTGCTGGAGGCAGAACATGCTCTGCCGCGGATGATCATTTACAACAGCAATCCGGCAGACAGCTACGTTTTCGCGACTGCAGCCGGCAACTTTCAGGATGAACCTACTGCGGGAAAAATCCAGTTCGGGAGCGCCTGGTGGTTTCTTGACCAGAAGGAAGGAATCGAAAGTCAGTTCAACGTACTCTCGAACGTGGGTTTGCTTTCCCGATTCGTGGGCATGGTCACTGACTCGCGCTCCTTCATGTCATTTCCGCGGCATGAGTATTTCCGGCGCGTGCTCTGCAACCTACTGGGAAACGACATGGAGAGAGGAGACCTTCCGAACGACGAAGTGCTCCTCGGCGAAATGGTTCAGCGTATTTGCTTCCAAAATGCCCGCGACTACCTCGGCCTTGAGTTGTCTCCCACGGTCTCACCATCGGACACCATGGCTGTTGCTCCAATCACTTGAGGGTTGCGGCTGATCTGCGAACTATGGTTCTGAAGTTGTCACCAGTTGTGCATGGTGCCGTCGAGCTTTCGGCTCACCGGCAGATACGCACGTTGATACGGATACCGGGCGGCCAGGCCCTCGTTGATATCCACCCCGATTCCCGGTTTTTCTCCCGGATGCATGAATCCATCTTCGAATTTATAGGCATGGGGAAAAACGGCATCGGTCTCGTCCGCGTGCCTCATGTATTCCTGAATGCCGAAATTGTGAACGCTCACATCGAAGTGCAGCGCCGCTCCCATGCACACTGGACTCAGGTCGGTCGCGCCGTGTGAGCCGGTTCGCACCTGGTACATTTCCGCCAAATTCGCGATCCGCCTTAAATGAGTGATGCCTCCCGCGTGCACCACCGTGGTCCGAATGTAGTCGATCAATTGCTCCTGGATCAGTGTCTGGCAATCGAAGACGGAATTAAACACCTCGCCCACTGCTAACGGAGTCGTGGTGTGCCGACGAATCAGACGGAAGCTTTCCTGGAGCTCTGCCGGGGTCGGGTCTTCCATCCAGAATAGGTGATACGGCTCCAGCGACTTGCCCATCCTTGCCGCTTCGATGGGCGTCAACCGATGGTGGACGTCATGCAAGAGGTGCGGCTCGGGTCCGAACTCCTTCCGCAAGCGCGCAAACAGAGTCGGAATGAAATTCATGTACGCTTCCGACGACCACCGGTTCTCCGGCGGTGCATTCTTTACCGCCGGCTCATAATAGGACGATCCGTGGCCAACGCCGTATGTGCTCTGCAAACCCGGAATCCCAGACTGAGCTCGTATGGCCTTGTATCCTGCCTTTTGATACTGCGCGACCGCGTGAACCGTCTCTTCGATTCCCGCACCGCTGGCATGGCCGTAGACGAGAACAGCATCGCGCGATGCGCCACCGAGTAATTGGTATAGCGGCACGTTTAAGAATTTGCCCTTGATGTCCCACAATGCCGTATCCACGGCAGCAATTGCCGACATGGTTACCGGACCGAGACGCCAATACGCTCCTTTATAGAGGTACTGCCAAGTATCCTCGATCCGCCGCGCATCACGCCCGATCAGCAGCGGCACCACATGATCGCTAAGATAGGTGGCCACGGCAAGTTCGCGACCATTAAGCGTAGCGTCGCCCAGGCCGTAAACTCCGTCTTCTGTCATGACCTTCAGGGTTACGAAGTTCCTGCCCGGACAACAGACGATTACCTTGGCATCAACAATTTTCATTTTTCGGAGTTCCGGGTGCTGCGGCCGATTATGATCCGCATCAGCATTACTCAGGAAGCGTCGCCTCACCGCGTAGCGTGAACTGTGTTTCAGCACCCGCCGTCTTCGGTAGCCCGGCGCGCGCTACCGGCTGCCCGCCGCCTACCCACACTTGCACCTTTCCGGGCAGGATTCGGTGTGCACCCGCCTGGTCGACGATACTAAGTTGCCGGCTCGCCAAATCGAAGATCACTGTCTCTGTCTGACCTGGTTCAAGGTGCACATGTTGGAAGCCTTGCAGAGCACGCAGCGGAGCGCCCGGGACATCGGTGTGCGTCAGGTACAGTTGGACAACTTCATCGCCGGCCATTCTGCCTGTATTTGACACATCCACCGCGACACGGACAGAACCGTCGGCGGGCACACTCGCTTGATTCACGTTCGCGTTCAGATAATTAAATGAGGTGTAGCTTAATCCATAACCGAACGGATACAACGGCTCGCCCGCAAAGTACCGGTATGTGCGCTTCGACATGGAATAGTCTTCGAAAGCAGGAAGTTGATCTACTGACTTGTAGAATGTCACCGGCAGGCGTCCGCTGGGGCTGAAATCGCCGGCGAGCATGTCTGCAATCGCGGTGCCGCCTTCCTCTCCGGGATACCATGCGTCCACAATCGCCGGCAGTTTTTCGTCAGCCCAATTCACTGCGATGGCGCTCCCTCCCATCACGACCAGCACCACAGGTTTTCCCGTGGCGTACACGCGCTCCATCAATTTCTGTTGGGGAGCGGGTAGGTCGATCCTGGTTCGATCGCCTCCAGCAAAGCCCTCCGCGTCCACCTTCATCTCTTCGCCTTCGATCCTCGGCGAGAGTCCCATCGCCATCACGACCAAGTCTGCTTTTCGCGCCGCGTCCACGGCATCCTGCTCGGATTTCCCTAGGATGCTCCAAATCAGGCGAGCTTCCGACCCGCGAATCAACTGGAAGTACTCGATCTTTATCGGATAAGCATGGCCCGCTTGCAGGTGCACACGTCTGGTCTGGGTTGTTGCTGGCCGATGCGGGGTCCAATCCTCGACAACCACCTTTCCGTCGAGCCACACGCGATAACCGTCTTCTCCCGTAAATCCGATCAGGTAGTCTCCGGTTTTTGGCGGCACCACTACACCCACCCAGCGCACGGAGAAGTTGCGCACCAGCTCCGGTGTGACCCCCGAGTATGCCCACTCGAAATTGACGTTGGCATCCGTACGAGACATCGTTGGCGTGCCTTCGAGCTTCGGATTCGAGTAATACTCTGCCCTCAACCCGTGTTCCCTGCGATTGACACCGGTGAAGAGAGCCTCCGCCGGAATTCCGTCCGTAGCGGGACCAGTTAACCCGGTTCCTTCGACATACGCCACGGTCGAGCCCTCGAATCGCTTCTTGATGCCCGCCAGGAGGGTAACTGGTTTCGAGGGTGTACCGTTGTAATTTCCAACCAAGGCGTCGACACTGTCGGCGTTCGGCCCCAGCACGGCAATATTCTTGTAAGTCTTTTTCAGCGGTAGGAAGTTATTCTGGTTCTTCAGCAGAACCAGGGATTCCCGAGCTGCCTTGAGGGCGATCTGACGGTGCTCTTCGGTGTCGTTTTCCGCCGCCGTGATCTTCGACCAGGTGACCATCCCTGGAGGATCGAATAGCCCCAGCCGAAAACGGGCCGAAAACAGCCGCCGCAATGCTTCATCGAGCACGGATTCCGGCAGAATACCCTGCTGCACCGCTTTTTCCAGCGCATCTTTTTCGGACTTCACGCGCTCCTGGGGAGGCACACCACAAATCAGGTCCGTTCCGGCGCGGAAAGAGACGGCAGTGGCCTCTTCGAGAGTCTTCGCATATTGGTGCCCCGCGAAGACATCCGTCACCGCACCGCAATCGGAAACTACATATCCCTTGAAACCCCAGTCACGGCGCAGATGTGTTTTCAGGAGATCGTCATTCGCACATGCCGGCTGACCGTTCAAGGAGTTATACGCGCACATCACCGATTCGGCTTTTGCGTCCATCACGGTTGCGCGAAACGCGGGAAGGTAGGTGTCTTCCATGTCATGTTTTGAGGCTATTACATCCACAGTGTGACGCGTTGTCTCCGGGCCGCTGTGCACTGCAAAGTGTTTTGGAGTCGACACCGTCTTCAAGTACGTTGGGTCGTCCCCCTGCAACCCAGTCACGAAAGCCAGGCCCAGACGCGACGTCAGGTACGGATCCTCACCATACGTCTCCTGTCCTCTTCCCCATCGCGGATCGCGGAAGATATTGATATTCGGCGACCACACCGTGAGGCCACGGTACCAATCCGTCGAACCATCCGGGTGCACTCGTTCCACATACTTGGCGCGAAACTCAGTGCTGATCACATCAGCAATCTGGTGCAGGAGCGTCTCATCGAACATGGCTGCCATTCCGATAGCCTGTGGGAAGACTGTCGCAGTACCCGCACGCGCAACTCCGTGCAAGCCTTCATTCCACCAGTCATACTGAGGAACACCCAAGCGGGGAATCGCGTCGGCCGTGTGACCAAGCTGCGACACCTTTTCCTGCAAGGTCATACGCGAAATGAGGTCGCCCACTCGCTGTTCGACGGGCAGCTGCGAATTCTTGTAGGCGGGCTGTTCTGCTTGCTGCGCCCAAACCGTCAGGCAAAGTAAAGAGCAAATGAATGGAATGATGGCGAAGGTCAGCTTCTTCATGTTCTCCAGCAGCCTCGTAGTTACAGAATTATTTCGCCTGGGCCGTGCGGATCACAGCTTCAAAGGCGGGTTTCGACGCGCCGTTGCGGTCGAAGAGAAGTGGGTAATCTGTTCTCCCTCGAACCGGCCAATTATTGCGCCACGAATCCGCGTCGGTTACGCCCCAAAAGGTTACGCGCTGAATGCCTTTCTCATGCTTCAGGAATATCGCAAACAGGTCAGCGTACCGCTTGGCCAGCTCCCGTTCGATTGAGTCCGGCAGGCCACTCGTGTATGGGTTTAACGCCGGGGTATTCTCCGCGTTCACGTTCAATTCTGCTGTCGCTTCCCTTGCGACAAGTGGCAATACGGTGATGTCCAGCTCCGTGATGTTCACCTTCACACCCAGTTGTTTCTCAAACGCAGCAATCGTGTCGTCCTGCTGCTGTGGGGTGGGCCAATCCAGTGTGTCATGGCCTTGCAGGCCTACGGCTGTCACCGGAATTCCTGCCGCCATCAATTTCTTAAGCAGCGCCACGGCGCCCTTCCGTTTGGCTTCGCTTTCGAGCGAGTAATCGTTGTAGTAGAGCTCGGCTACGGGATCGGCATCGTGTGCAAACTGAAATGCCCTTTCGACGTAGTCGGCGCCGATGATTTTCATCCAAGGCGACTGGCGCATTGTCCCGTCTTCATTAAGCGCTTCGTTCACCACGTCCCAGCCGTGAATCCTCCCTTTATATCGGCCCACCACGGTATGGATATGGTCGCGCATCCGCTGCAGAAGCAGGTCGCGAGTGACGGGATTCCCCTTGTCATCTTCAAAAACCCAATTCGGCGTCTGCTTATGCCACACCAGCGTGTGGCCGATCACAACCATGTGATGCTTCTCACCAAAGTCGACATAACTGTCGGCGGCGGCGAAGTCGTAAACATTGGGCTGAGGATGTATCAACGCCCACTTCAAAACGTTTTCCGGCGTAACCGAGTTGAATTGTGACTCGATGAGCTTTATTGCGCGACTATCCTCGCCGGAGATTTGGGCGCGATTGACGGCCACACCCACCAAGAACGAATTCTTGAACGCGTCCTTCAGCGTTGTCTGTGCAGAAACAACAAATGAGCAACTGCCTAGAGCCACGAGGACGGCAAACCCCAGTTTTTTGTTCATGCGTGTCCATCGGCATGGCATCAAACGTAAGCTTCGTCTGATCTGTTTAGTTGTGGGCGTGAACTATATCACGAAAAAAGGCATTAGCCATGATCGCATTAATCTGGTAGTTGACCTGCTCGTTGTGGCTTGCCGAAATGTTATCCGCCAAGGGTGCCGCGATTCTTTCTCGCCCTGCGTCTGACCAAGAGTTGCTTTGGATTGCACTCACATGCCCTTAACCCAGCCGCTGGCCATGCAGCCCACATATCGATTGGCGCATACCTATATATATCTATATACATAATGGCGACGCGCTCGAAGGTTGCGAGAAATGCAGGTAAGTGCTTGGCGCATCTGCGACGGTGTTCTCCGGACTCGCCGGACTGCGTGATTTGCGCTAAGGCGATCAACAGTTCCAGGAGGGCATAAGCGGGCGCAAGGAGCTGGTATGAGAATACCTATGGTGGTCTTCGCGGCGGCCGTTCTGTTGGCGACGGCGTCAGCTCAGTCCGAGCAGCGTCCGGTGATCAAGGAGGCGAGAGGATATTGGCCATTGCAGAAGGCGGCGGTGCAGCCGGATAAAACGCGCGACTTCAAAGTCATTTTTGACGCGACGCGAACGGCAGCTAAGCCGGAAGATGTTGTCCCGGCGGTAGGGGAGGCCGCGGCTCTGGTGAACGCACTAGCAGCGACAGGTGTGCCCGAGACGAAACGCAAGATGGCCATCATCTTTCACGGAGCCGCGGTGGATGGCATCCTGGATGAAGAAAGCTATAAGCAGAAGTACGGCATAGCAAATCCCAATCTCAAGCTGATCCGCAACCTGCGCGAGGCGGGAGTGGAGCTGCTAGTCTGCGGGCAGTATCTGCATTTCCGGCAGATCGATCCGGCCAAGGTCGCCAGTGATGTGCAGCTGGCCACCAGCGCGATGATCGTGAGCGTCACCTACCAAAACCGCGGGTATGCGCTGCTGTCATTTTGAAGGTCGGTGATTAACTGACGATCGGGGCAGATCCATTGCTCCCAGACGGCAACTAGCGCGCGCAGTTCCCCTCTGCGCGTCCAACGGAGCATGTGAATGAATCAGCCAGGCAAGCCCATGCGGACGAGCATCTTTCTGAAGCGGGGATCGTGGCGCAGGGGTTCGAACCGGCGTCCGGGCACATTGAGGTAAGTAAGCTCGGGATCACGTTCCTGATAAGCCTTCTCCAACCAGGCGAAGGCCTCGTCCAGCTCGCCCAAGGCCCCATAGAGAATTGCTATTGAACCGGAAGGCACCAGCCCGCTCGCGCGTCGTTGCTTCAGCGTGGCGAGGATCCTGCGTGCTTCCTCTCGGTTTCCGACTTTCGCGTACGCAAAACCCAGGTCGAGCACGAAATCCGTATCGTCGGTTCCAGAGTCCTGGACAGCCTGCTGAAATTCGCGAATGGCTTCGTCGTGTTTTCCCTGATTCAGGTAAACCCAGCCCAGAGTCTGGTGGGCTGGCGCAAAATGAGGATTCAATTCCAAACTCTTCCGCACTTGCTCCCGGGCCCCTTCGTAACGACCGGCCACGAGCAACCTGCCGGCCAGGGCAGTGTTGACCGGCAAAGACAGTGGGTCGAGGTCTCGAGCCCGCCTGGCTTCTGCGATGCCCTCGTCAAATCGGCCTACGTACATCAGATAGCCGGCATACCAGTGGTGAACCCGGGCATCGCCCGGATTGAGTTCCAAGGCGCGCTTGTATTCTCGCTCGGCGGTAGCCCAATCCCACTCATGAGTCTCGGCGATGAATGCCAGAGATGCGTGGGGTTCAGCGAGAGTCTCGTCCAGTTCAATGGCTTTCAGGGCCGCGGCCTTGGCTTGGACCAGGGCCTCTTTCGACGGAAACCCACCTCTGAAACCGAGCAGGGCGTAAGCGTCAGCCAGGCCGCTATAGGACAAGGCGTAACTCGGGTCGCGGGTAATGGCCTGCCGGAAATACCCGATGCTTTTGTTCAGCGCGTCCGAGGCAGGAGTTCCGCTCCACGTTTGTAAACCTGTGTAGAGGCTGAACATCTCGTCGGGATCACGTTGCGCAAATTCCCTAGTAAGCTAGATAGTTAAGAGCTGGGCTATTCTGTTTGTTATATAAAATGCAGATGAAATGGTACGAAGCCCAAGGGGATGCTGCCGCACGCTTGCGTCAGCGCAAGCACGCCGTGCTACGCCGCTTCCAGATCCCTCCCGATGCCTTGCCTGGCTCCCTCGCGCTCACTCATCGACGCTGCGGAAAACCCACCTGCCATTGTGCTCAAGGCGATGGGCATCCCTTGTGGTTGCTGACCTTCATGGCCGAGGGCAAACAACGGGTGGAATGGATCCCGGCGGAATGGGTGGAGGAGATCCGTCCTTTGGTCGAACAGGGGCGCGAGTTCAAGAAGGCGATGTCGGAGGTCTTTGCCGCCAACGCCCAACTGCTGGCGCTGTGGCGTCGGCAGTCGAGCCGCAGGCGGCCCAAGAAGCGCTGAGCGGTCCGGTTCCGGACCGCAAATTGGGGCCGACCCACCGCAGGCGATCGTGGGCCTGATCGCAGACCAACCCAGCCGCAACGGTTCCCCTTTTCCTGCGCCACTTTCGCTTCCCTCCCGCATGGGGCGCAACGATGCCTGCCCGTGCGGCAGTGGCCGCAAGTACAAACGCTGCTGTTACACGCAGGAGGAAATCCTTCGGCGACAATTGCGTCCGGTCGTGCTCCCGCTCTGGCTGCTGAACTCACGCGGCAAACTGCACCAGTTTCTGAAATACGCCTGTCAGGTCTTTGACCTGCCGGCGCTATTGGCCAGCCAGACCGACTCGCGCCGGGCTCCGCAAATCCCCACCTTCGATGTGGTCAACAGCCTGTTCCATACCGCCCTGCTGCGCATCCCCAGCCTCAATGCCCTGGAAGGCGACCTGCAGGAGAGCGATTTCCAAAAGCTACTCGGCCGCCCGCCTACCCCCGAAGTGAAGGCCTTCAGCGCCGACGCGGTCGCCAATGTGCTCGACCAGCTGCATCTGGAGGGCCTCCGCGATGCCCTCGAACAGGTGGTTCACCAAGCCGAGCGCAATAAGGTTTTTCGTGAAGGCTCCTACGGCAGCTTGCGCTGCGTGGCCATCGATGGCTGGGAGCCGTTCACCTCCTACGATCGCCACTGCCCGCAGTGTCTGGTGCGCCAAGTCAAAGTCAAACGTCCCGGGGGTGAGGTGGAAGAGGTACCGCAGTACTATCACCGCTACGTCGTCGCCCTGCTTTTAGGGCCGGTGGTGGACGTGGTCCTGGGCATCGAACCCGTACTCAATGAGGAAGCGCGCCGCGATACCGTCGGCGAGCACGCCGGCCACGAAGGCGAACTCACGGCCGCCCACCGTCTCCTGGATTTCCTCTACCAGACCTACGGAAGTTTCATCGATGCCATAGTCAGCGATGCCCTCTATGCCAACGGGCCCTGGATGACTCATCTGGATGACTGCGGCTATGGCGGCTTCATCGTCCTTAAAAAAGAAAATAACGAGCCCCTCAAGGAAGCCCTCGCCTTATGGCAGGGCCAGGGCCCCTGTGAAATCTACGATGATCCCCACACCCAAGAGCATATTGAGTTCTGGGATGAGGACGAGATCGAAACCCTGGACACTTACTCGGGCAAGATTCGGGTGATTCGGGCCATCGTCACCAAACCCGAGCAAGCCCCGAGCACGTGGTGTTTCGCCATCGTGGGGCAACGAGCGCGCCAGCTGTCCCGGCGCACCGCGTTGCAGTGCACCCGGTCCCGCTGGCACATCGAGAATACTGCCTTCCATCAATGGCTCCAGCACTGGAACCTGGGGCACGTGTTTCGTCACTCCGCCAATGCCATCCTGGCCGTGCTGCTGATTTGGATGCTCGCCTTCAATCTGCTCCAGCTGTTCGTTTATCGTCGCCTGAAACGCCCCCGGCGGCCCAAGGATCCCACCCACACCATCCGCCACATCGTCGAGATCATGCTGCGGGAAATCGCCACCCTGCCCGAGCCTCTGCCTTGGAGGGCGTTTTGGGATAGCAGTTGAGCCGGGGCTGGGAACCGCGCCCGAGTGGGCGGTGCGGAAGCCCCGGCTCGGAGGCGAAACCAGCCCGCAGCTTTCCCCGCCAGGAGGCGGTCGACTCGTACCACAACCCACGACCCGGGCCGGAAAACTAACGGCCTCGTGCGCTCCAGAACTACGCACACCGAATGTTCAGCACTGAGGTGACACACGTTTCCGGCTAGAAGCGGAACTCCTGCCCGTAATCCGCGTCACTTGCCGCCCCTCCCAGCGGGCGGTACGATGAATAGTTTCAGGAATCATCCCAGGGAGGCTTTATGGCTACTGATACCGTGACCTCTGCCCCTATGCTCGGCTCAGCTACCAGGCCCAGGATTCTTAAGAATTTCATCGATGGGGAGTGGGTAGAATCGGTCACCGGCGAGACTTTTGAGGATCGCAATCCAGCTGATACGCGGGACGTGGTCGGCATTTTTCAGAAGTCGGGCAAAGAAGACGTAGATGCAGCAATTGACGCTGCCAAGCGCGCTTTTGTGAAGTGGCGCCTGGTGCCCGCGCCCCGGCGTGCCGAAGTCATCTATCGCGCCGCCGAGATGCTGATCGAACGTAAGGAGGAGTACGCCCGTGATATGACGCGCGAAATGGGCAAGATCTTAAAGGAAACGCGCGGCGACCTGCAGGAGGCAATCGATACCGCCTATTACATGGCGGGCGAAGGCCGGCGGATGTTTGGCCCCACGACTCCTTCCGAGCTGCCCAACAAGTTCGCCATGGCCGTACGCCAGCCGCTGGGTGTCTGCGCCATGATCACGCCGTGGAACTTCCCCATGGCGATTCCCTCCTGGAAACTGCTGCCGGCCCTTGTCTGCGGTAATAGCTGTGTGATCAAGCCCGCTCAGGACACGCCGCTTTCCACCTTCAACCTGGTGCGCACGCTGAGCGATGCTGGCGTTCCCAGGGGCGTCGTGAATGTTGTCAGTGGGTTTGGCTCGCGCATTGGCGCGCCGCTCATGGAGCACCCGGAGGTGCGCGCCATTTCGTTGACCGGATCAACTGATGTTGGTCGTATCGTTGGCACGACTGCAGCCAAGAACTTCAAGCACTGCTCCTTGGAACTCGGTGGCAAAAATCCGATGATCGTGCTCGATGACGCCAACCTCGAGTTGGCGATTGACGGCGGTCTCTGGGGCGGCTTTGGTACGACCGGCCAGCGTTGCACCGCGACCAGCCGAATCATCGTGCAGAAAGGCGTGTATGGCGAGTTCGTACACCGCTACGTGGAACGGGCCAAGGCTCTAAAAATCGGAAATGGACTCGACCCGTCCGTTGACATGGGCCCCGCGATTAACGAACCGCAGCTGAAGACCGATCTCGATTATGTCGAAATCGGCCAGTCGGAAGGCGCCAAGCTGCGGTGCGGCGGACATCGCCTGGATGATGGCGAGTACAAGTATGGCTGGTTCATGGAACCGACTGTATTCGGCGATGTCGATCCCAAGATGCGCATCGCGCAGGAAGAGATCTTTGGGCCGGTTGTGTCCATCATTCCGTGTGACAACCTGGAGCACGCCATCCAGATTGCCAACGACATTCAGTATGGCCTGTCGTCGGCGCTGTATACCAAGGACGTAAATCGGGCCTTCAAAGCCATGCGCGATCTGCACGCCGGCATTACTTACATTAACGCGCCAACCATCGGCGCCGAGGTGCACCTGCCGTTTGGTGGTGTGAAAGCCACTGGCAACGGTCATCGTGAAGGCGGCATCGGCGCTATCGATTTCTATACCGAGTGGAAGTCGGTTTACGTGGATTACTCGGACCGGCTCCAGAAGGCCCAGATCGACCGGCCAGAATAAGAGAAAGATTTCACTGCCGAGCCGCAGAGATCGCCAAGATTTTCTCTGCGTCCTCGGCGACCTCGGCGGTGCATAAATCTCAGAGGGTTCAATCGATGCCTACAACGCAGGTCCGTGAAATTTCCGCCGCCACCCGCCTCGACAACGTCCGCTACGCGATCCGCGATTTAGCCGTTCTCGCCGACCAGGTCACCAAGCAGGGCCACAAGGTTCTTCCCCTGAATATTGGCGATCCCCTCAATTTCGATTTCCAGACACCGGCACACATGATTGACGCCGTCTACAAGGCCATGCGCGATGGGAAGAACGGGTATGCTCCATCTTCGGGGATCAGGGAAGCGCTGGATGCGATCCGCGGCGAAGCGGAGCGAAAAGCCATCACGAACATCCAGGACGTTTTCATCACGTCCGGTGTAAGTGAATCAGTAGACGTCTGCCTCGCCGCCTTGCTTAATCCGGGCGAAAACGTTCTGACGCCCGCGCCCGACTACCCGCTGTATTCGGCTGTGCTTGCCAAGCTCGGCGTTGAGCTGAATACTTACGAACTGAACGAGGACGACGGCTGGCAGCCCGATCTGGCGGATGTCACCCGCAAGATTTCTCCACGCACCCGCGGGATTGTGCTGATCAATCCTAATAATCCGACCGGCTCGCTGTGCTCGCGGCGGATGCTGGAGTCGGTGGCTGAACTGGCCCGACGTCACAACTTAGTCATCTTCGCCGACGAGATCTACGACAAGTTGATTCTCGACAATGATCAGCATGTTGCGATGGCGGCGGTCGCGCCGGATGTCCCGGTCGTGACCTTCGGCGGATTGTCGAAGAATTACCTGGCTCCCGGCTGGCGGATTGGCTGGGGAGTGGTGAGCGGCGACGACGCCGTGGTGAAGCCATACGTTGAAGGCGTTAACCGTCTGCTGCGCTCGCGCCTGTGCGCAAACCATCCTGAGCAGTACGCCATCAAGCCGGCGCTGGAAGGGCCCCAGGATCATCTCGTGCAGGTCAACAAGAAGTTGCGCTCGCGCCGCGATCGGACCGTCCAGTGGTGCAGTTCCACTCCGCGCGTGAGCTGCGTTCCTCCTCGCGGGGCATTCTATGCATTCCCGAAGCTCGATATTCCGGAGGGCGATGATGTGTTCGTGAAAGAACTACTGCTACAAAAGCACGTGCTGGTTGTGCACGGCTCGGGATTCGGGCAAAGAGCCGGGACTAAGCACTTCCGCATTGTCTTTCTGCCCGATGAGAAGACGCTGGGCGCCGCCTATCAGGCCCTTGCGGATTTCTTGCGCGAGCGCTATCACTAATATTTCCAGCGCCGAGAGCGCAGAGATCGCTGAGAGGCCTATTATTCAATCGTGATCGACATCCACTCTCATATTCTTCCCGAAGTTGATGACGGTCCCAAGTCCTGGGAAGTAGCTTGCGAGATGTGCCGTCTGTCGGCGGAAGATGGAGTCGAGCACATCGTTGCCACCCCCCACGCCAACGACCGCTATCCCTATGATCGCGAGTACCTGAACGGAGCGCGGGCCCATCTGCAGAAACTCGTGGGAGAGTCGCCAAGAATAGGACTGGGTTGCGACTTTCACCTCTCTTACGACAACTTGCAGGACGTGCTGGTTCGGCCCGGCCGCTATACGATTGACGACACCAAGTATCTCCTCGTCGAGCTGAGCAACTACAGCGTTCCTCCGCAGATTGGCGATCACCTGGTGCGCCTGGCGGACAACGGCCTAGTGCCGATTCTCACCCACCCGGAGCGCAATCCGATTCTGCAGAAGAGTCCGCAACGGGTACTGGAGTGGGTAGAGCGTGGCCTTGTCGTGCAAGTAACGGCATCGGCGTTTACCGGCGACTGGGGAGACAGCACCCGTCGGAGCGCGTTGTGGTTGCTGGAGCGCGAGGCGGTCCACGTCCTGGCCAGTGATGCTCACGATACCCAGCATCGTGTTCCAGGGCTGTCTGCGGCACGGGATGCAGTCGCCCAAATCTGCGGGCAGGATATTGCGCACGCGCTCGTAGATGGCAATCCCCGTGCGGTAATTACCGGGCAGCCCCTGCCATACTTCCCGAAGCCGGTGATGAAGCGGTAGCCTCGGGGACTCCTGTATGACATCGCCGTGATTGGCAGCTATGGCCTCTTTACGTCAATAATGTGGTTGAGGTGATTTGTGAGACTCAAGGCGGCAGCAATCGCTCAGGTTTCCACGCTTCCTTGCCGTGCGTCCTGGCCCAGATAATATAAGAGAACAGGCTAAAGCCATAAAAGACCGTTCCAAAAATGAACAAGGCGGCAACATCAGAGGGTCCATCGCAGCCATCGAGCACAGTCCCACCCCACCGGCTGCTCCATAGATGGCCGCGAACGCACAAGAGTGAAAGTTTGGATTACGCGATTGATCCCGGGTTGGCCGAGCTTCATGCCCGAACGGGCGTCTCCTTTAATATCAAGCAGAGCATGGATTCGTGCGAATTCTCGATGAGTGAAGCGGTGAAAGATCTGAAGGCGCTAGGGAAACAATATCCTTGAACGGTTGATACTTGGATTCGTGAATTCCCGATCCGAACCAGGTCGAATCTTTCGTCGGGCCCTGCTGAATCAACGCCACATTGCACCAACGGTCCCGCCTTGGCACTATAAATGATTCCAATAATCTCGTCCCGGTGAGGATGCTACTTCTGGGGCTGGCTACTGGTCCTAGCGGGATCTGCGGTGACGTTGGAGCGAGTGGTACTCTTCGGTGCCTCGATGGGCGTCGTCATGGCACTTTCCGGGTTGAGCAGGTGGTCGTGGTTCGGGCCGAGGCCTAGTTTGATGAGGGCGCGGGAGTCAGGAATGGTTTTCGCCTGCCAACCGTTGTCAGCCTGATATTTCTCCATCGCCTTCTGCGATTTTTGGTCCCAGACGCCCGTCGGTTCGCCATCCAGGTAGTGTTCGCGAATCAAAGCCTGCTGGATCTCGAAGGCGCGCTGGGTGTCGGGCTTTTGCTGGCCTCGCTTCCAGCTGGCCTTTCTTGATTTCTTTCCTTTACGCGAGTGGCTGCTGGACTTGGCGGTGCTCTTTGTCGCAGAGTGTTTCGGGCTGGCCTTCGGGGTCTCGGCGGAGGCAAGAGAACCCGCGAGAAGAAGGGTACATGCTACGGCCACTAATCGTCCGGTTGTCCTAACCATGAACATGTTGCGTCGTCCCTAATGGGACTCGG
>Ga0209158_1000172_pt1 | contig 51581 bp, 48 predicted proteins | sample GraSoiAngelo_140_FD_185897 | JGI IMG/M metagenome (GOLD analysis project Ga0209158, IMG submission 185897) | Grasslands soil microbial communities from the Angelo Coastal Reserve, California, USA - 14_0929_12_30cm (SPAdes) (version 2) | ecosystem: Environmental > Terrestrial > Soil > Grasslands ...
GCTGACCCGTGGGTATCGCGTCGACAGCAGTGTGACGCCGTTTGTCAGTTGGGAGGACGTTGACGAGGGCCCGACACACATCGGCGCGCCGCTGCACGTGTACCGCCTCGACGGCCAAGGGGACACACGGAATCCGGTGTTCGGGGGACCGTTGATCGAAGTGCCGCTGTCTTGGGGATACAACCGCGGCTCGTGGGCGTTGTGGACACGCCTGCAACCGTTGCTCCGCCAGCCGGTGGTCCGGCGCCTCCGGCTCGCCGGGATCGCGGCCCACTCGGGCCTGCTCAGACGAATCTGCCTCAGTCCCGAAGCCAGCTCCGTAGCTGCCATGCTCACGCTGTCGCGTCGCTTGATCGATCAAGGCGTGCAGTATTTGCACATGTCATGGCACAGCGTCAGCCTTCAGCCCGGCCTGACTCCCTACACCGCGACGGCCGCCGACGTCGAGCGGCTGTACGCCGCCATCGAGTCTTACATCGACCGGCTCGCGGCCTTGGCGCCCATCAAGTTTCGGACGGTGAGCGAGGCAGCTGAGATCCTGGCCCCGCCTCTATAAAAGCCGCAATGCTCTCGATGGAGCGGAAGTCCTCGGGCTCCAGGGACTCCATCTCGACATGGATTCCAAACCTGCGCTCCAGCTGCAGCAGCAGCTCCACGAACCCGAGCGAGTCTAGCAGGCCCGTCGCCAGTAGATTCGTGTCGTGCGACGGTACTTCAATCTTGAGGACATCTGCGAACAGCGCGGCGATTTGGTTCCGCAACCCGGCTAGCTCCTGTGTGATCACTCACGTCCTCCGTTTTCGGTCTCGAATTGCTGTCCGGGGCGCAGCGTGCGGCTCGCGTAGACGAGCTGCCCATCGGTCAGTACCCGATGCACCAGGACCCATTCATCCGCGCATGCCACCCGCACCGCTCCACCCACAACATCGCTCACAGCTCCGGGCGGCGCTGCACAGCGTACCCCCGTGCGAGTCGCCTTCACCACCGCGACCTGGCGCCCGTCCACGCGACCCACGGGATGCCCCCACGGGGAGCGAAAGGGCACGTAGTCGCAGGCGCGCGTGAAATTGACGACGTCGCGGGCTGGCCGCGGCCAGATCAGCTGCCCCCCCTGGGGAACGTCTCTCCCGTAATAGCTCCGGCGCGACCGATCCTGACCGATCGCCGGGATCGCCGCTGGATTCGTCGCGGCGGTGTCCACTAGACGGGTGATCAAGGGAACGCCCGCTTGCACGCACTTCACGCTGACGGTCAACGCGCTGTCACGTTCCTCGATGTCGAAGGACGCCTGGTAAGCGATCGGGCCAGCATCGACCTCGGGCACCATGCGATGGATCGTGACCGCGTGCGTGGTCTCGCCCCGAAACAGCGCCCAACTCACCGGATTGCGGCCGGCGTACTCGGGCAGCGGACCGGGATGCATGTTGTAACTCCCCAACCGCGAGGCGTTGAGGACCGCTCCTGGGACGAGGTAGAGCGAGTGCACGTTCAAGAGGAGATCCACATCCGCCGCGCGGACGCGCTCGGAGAATCCCCGCTCCCTCACCCACTCTGCAGGCCAGCACGGGCAGCCCAGCCGCTCGGCGAGGTCCCGAACCGGGGAAGGGCTGTCCGGCCGTGCCGCGCCGGAGGTCATCACGGCCACGACCACGTGCCCGCGTTCGGCGATCATTCGGAGCACCTGCGCCCCAGCAGCCTCCTCGGCGAGGAGCAATATTCTTAAGCGGGCGCGGGACTCCGGCCGTGGACCCGTGGTACGGTCGATCATCGCGCGCGCGCCCCGGTCTCCTGAAAGGCATCTCGGAGCCGCGGCCGGTCGATCTTGCCGTTGGAATTCTTGGGGAGCGCATCGAAGGCCAACCAGCGCGACGGCAGCATGTAGTGCGGCACGAGCTTCGTTAGTGCCTCGCGCACCGCGACCGGGGTCACAGTATCCACCAGATCGGGTACGTAGGCGCAGCACACCGCCATCCCCTCGAACCCACTGCTGGGTACCGCCACTACGGCGCACTCCCGGAGGCTGCCGAGGCTCTGGAGTGCCGCCTCGATCTCGCCGAGCTCGATGCGATAGCCGCGTGACTTGATCTGGGTGTCGGCGCGCCCTGCGTAATAGACTAGCCCATCCTCGCCTACACGTGCGAGGTCACCAGTCCTGTAGACCCGCTCACCGCTGGCGGTCCCGGGATGCGGATGGAACGCGGCCACCGTCTTCTCCGGGTCGCGCCAATACCCCGGGCTGAGGCCCACCCCAGCGATGTAGAGGTCGCCCAGCTTCCCGGGGCGCACGGGCCGCCGCGCTGCATCGAGCACGAGCAGCTCCTCTCCCGGGCAGGGCCGGCCGATCGGAATCTCTTCACGCTCGTCCGCTGGACACTTCGGCACCGTGTAGTAGCTACTCGCGATCGTCGTTTCCGTAGGGCCATAGAGATTCGTGAACGAGGCGTGCGGCAGCCGCTGCATCCAGTAGATCAGCGTGGGGGTGGGCAGCACCTCGCCGCACCACAACACTCGGCGCAGGGCGGGAAAATCGCCGTCGCGCAGCGCGTTGAAACTCGCCACGTAGTTCAACACAGACGGTACCGAGAACCATTGGGTGAGCTCACTGTCTCGGATGAATTGGGCGAGCTTGTGAGGCAGCAAGCTCAGCTCCGCCGTAACCGGGTACAGCGCGGCACCTGCGCGAAGCGTACCGAACACGTCGAAGGTAGACAGGTCGAAGTGCAGTGGTGGGTGCCACGAAATGCGGTCGGATGTGCTCGTCCCAAAGTAGTCGCGAGCCCAGCGGAGAAACGGCAGAACGTTGCCATGTGTAATCACCACGCCCTTGGGAACGCCTGTCGACCCCGACGTGAAGAGAATCTGCGCGGGGTCGTCCGCGTTGTTCTGACGCTCCGGCGGTGCGGTCGAGTAGCGGCTCAAGTCGGCCCAGGAGAAGCGCGGCGTGACACGGGAGCCTCCAGCGGGTTGGGTCGACATCCACCCCACGTCATGCTCGGCTGCGAACCGCGTATCCGCGAACAGTTCGTTCAGCAGGCGCACCACTGGCCCTCCCCCTCCACCTCCCTCCGCCGCGAGGATCCAGCGGTCCTCGCAGGACGCGATCATCTTCTCGACGCGCGGGGCGGGACTCGTGGAGTCGAGGGGGACGTAGATCGCGTCCGCCTTGAGCACGCCCAGCATGGCCACCACCACAGCGGGCGACTTGGGCATGAGCAGGCAGACACGATCGCCCCGTCGCACGCCCGCCTCCCGCAACAATCGGGCGAGCCGGTTGCTCTGTTGCTCGAGCTCAGCGTACGTCAGTCGCTCGTCCCGCGACACGACCGCGGGTGCGTCCGGCCGGCGCACGGCCTGCGCGGTGATCCCGTCCTGCAGCAGCTCGCTCACAGCGCCACGCGACTCGTCGCCCGCTCAAACACGACGCGGATGTGCTCCAGCTCCTCCGGGCTCGCCGGAACGTCGAGGATGAACGTGCGGTAGCCGGCAGCCACATACCGGGCGACTTCGTCCGCCACTCGCTCGTAGCTGCCCACGAGATAGGGGCAGAACGTTTTGTAATTCTCGAAGGGAACCAGCCAATAGGGGTTCTGTTCCGGATCACCGCCCACTCTGCCGAGTTCTGAGAGCTGGCTGTGCCACACCGAGTCGGACACCTTCATCGCCAACTGGTGGGTGAGTTGCCCCTTCCGATCCTCGGGAAACCGGGCGCGCGCCGTGCTCCAGGCCGCGTCCGCCGTGTCGCGCGCGATGATTCCGATCCGAATGCCCGACTCGCCCGCATCCATGGCCGAGCCCGCGTACTCGGCGGCAGGCTTCGGATACTGGACCGCCGTCGCACCGAGGGACCGGGCGGCCTCGACCCCTGCCGCCGAAGACCCGGACATAAACACGCCCGGCACAAGGTCGGCCGGCAGCGACGGCGTCATCTTCAGGTTTGTGACCCGGTAATAATGGCCCTCGTGCGTCACGGGCTGCCCGCCTCGGAGCAGCGCCATGACCAGCGAGGTGTACTCGACCAGCCTGGTGTATCGCTCGTCGTGCGGGGTGGGATCGTTGAGCGCGTTCAGGTCGGTCTTGAACCCGCCCGCGACCATATTCAGGTACACGCGCCGCCCGTAGAAGAACCCGAGCGAGGCCACCATCTTGGCGACTGAATAGGGGTGCATGTAGATCGGCTGCACCGCGACCAGAGGGCAGAGACGCTCCGTGTGGGTGATGACCATCTGTGCCACCAGCCACGGGTCGACCAGCCCGTTGTCGGTGTAGACCAGAATACCCTCGCACCCCGCGGCCTCGCTCCATTGAGCGATGTCAATCACCTGACGGCGGTAGCTCCCCGGCTCCACCAGATTCGACGGGGGACAGGTGGAGAAGATCTTGATCGACTGGCCGTTCGAGTCGGCTGGCATGAAAGGTCTCCGAGACGTCGGACTGCGCCGCGCGCCAGGATTCGTGGCCGCAGGGTGCTCGTGCTCCTCCCGAGCGACGACATCGCAAGAGCCGAGCTATCGTGCCGACGCACCCCTAGCGGTTCTAACTCGTTGTAAACAAATATGTTGTCTCTGGTAGCCCGGATCGCTCGCAGCGCCAGCGTGTTCCGGCGAGTGCTGTAAGCTTGCAACACTTCCGCTACCCTTCGAGAATCACGACCGCAGCGGCGTAGTCTCGCTCATGTGAGAGCGTCACGTGCACGCTGCGAACCCCCATGGCCTCGGCACGGGCTGCCGCCGCCCCGGAAAGCCGCAGCTCAGGCCTCCCGGCGTCCCCACTCGTCACCTCGATTTGTTGGAATGACACACCCACGGCCCAGCCTGTGCCGAGTGCCTTGAAGCAGGCTTCCTTCGCGGCAAACCGCGCCGCCAGCGCCTGGGCACGGTCCGCCCGCGCCTCGCACTCGGTTTGCTCTGCCGCGGTGAAGACGCGCTCGACGAACTCCGCGCCGTCGTGCAGCAGTGAGCGCTCGACCCTGCCGACTGCCACGACATCCAAACCCACGCCGAGGATCATCTCACTCGATTCCTGCATCTCGCTTGAGCTTTTCCCACGACTCAATCCGCTCCTTGACCGTCTTTTCAAAGCCCACGTCTGCTGGCGTGTACCACGTCGCTCCCCGGAGCACCTGCGGCAGATACTCCTGGGGCGTGTACGCCCCATCGTAGTCGTGCGCGTACCGGTATCCCGCCCCGTAGCCCAACCCCTTCATTAGTGGAGTGGGAGCGTTCCGGATGTGCAGCGGCACAGGCTCGGCGGGATGCGCCTGGGCGGCGGCCTGCGCTTCGCCGAACGCCGCATACGCTCGATTCGATTTAGGAGCCGTCGCCAGATAGATCGTGGCTTCGGCGAGCGCGAGCTCGCCTTCCGGACTGCCCAGGAAGTGATACGCGTCCTTGGCCGCCAGAGCGACGGTCAACGCGCGCGGATCTGCCAGGCCGATGTCCTCGACCGACATGCGCACGAGTCGCCGCGCGAGGTAGAGCGGGTCCTCGCCCCCGGCCAGCATCCGCGCGAGCCAATAGAGCGCGCCGTCCACGTCCGAACCCCGCACCGCTTTGTGGAGCGCCGAGATCAGATTGAAGTGCTGCTCTCCGGCCTTGTCATAAACCGGCAGCGGGCGTTCGAGTACCTGACGAACGATTTCGGGTGACGCGGGACGGGGGATGGGAGACGGGGAACCCTTGATGTGTTTGAGGACGGCTTCGAGTGTGTTGAGCGCCCGGCGCGCGTCGCCTTGCGCGTGCGTGACGAGAAGTGCGATTGCGTCTTCGGTCAGTACCCGTCCCTCGTCCCCCTTCCCGCTTCCCCCAAGCGCCCTTTCGATCACCGTCCGGATGTGCTCGTCTTTGAGCGGTTCCAACACAAATACCCGACACCGCGACAATAACGCGCTCGTCAATTCGAAGCTGGGATTCTCCGTCGTCGCCCCGATGAGCGTGATGACGCCGTTCTCTACCCACGGAAGAAACGCGTCCTGCTGCCCCTTGTTGAAGCGGTGGATCTCGTCGCAGAAGAGGATCGTGCCCTGTCCCTGATACTTGAGCCGCTCCTCTGCCTCCTTGATGATTTCCCGTACGCGGGCCACGCCCTCGGTCACGGCGGAAAACGGCTCGAAGTGCCGCTCGGTGTAGTTGGCGATGATCCTCGCCAGGGTGGTCTTGCCCGAGCCCGGCGGTCCCCAGAAGATGCAGGAGCCGACTTCGCCACGCCGGATCAAATCGCCCAAGGCCTTCCCCGGGCCAAGCAGGTGCTCCTGGCCGAGGAACAGCTCGAGCGTCTTCGGCCGCATCCTCGCGGCGAGCGGTTCGGTCGAACCCTGGAAAAGCGTCGGCTCACTCACGACACACGGTCCAGCAAAGTCTTCGTCAGGAAAAATACCGCGGCACCAGCGAAGAACGCGGCCGGCAGCTGCCAACCCTTCTTCCCCTGGAACTCCGGCACAAGGTTGGACGCCGCGACATAGATCGTGACTCCCGCCGAAATCGCCAATCCGTGTTGCACGAGGAACCCCAGCTCCTCGGTGAACACGACGCCGATGAGCGTCGCCAGGCCGAGGAGTGCCGCTGCCCCCACCGCCCGCCCGCCCGACCGCCCGCCTGCCAGCATCAGGCTCGAAATCGTCACACCCTCCGGCAGCTTGTGGAGGAAGATGGCCACGAAGACCACGATGCCCAGCTGCGTTCGCACGAGGAACGCGCTGGCGATTGCCACGCCGTCGAAGAACGTGTGCAGGAGGAGCCCGACCAGAGCTGACGTGCCTGCGACCGAGCTGACGGGATGCGTCTCCTCACCGAAATGGAAATGCGGTGTGAGGGTGTGTTGGGTGAGGTGCACCGCGAGATATCCGACGAGCACCAGGGCCGGTGCGATGTTTCCGCTGCGCGACAACGCGGCCGGCAACAGCTCGACGATCGCCACCGAGAGCATGAAGCCCGCGCCGAACGCCACCAGGAGCTCGATGACGCGGAGCTCGCGGACCGCCCGCCGCGTGACGGCGAGCGCGCCCAGCACATTGCCGGCCGCCGCGACCAGGGCATACAACAGGGCCTTAGACACGGGAGAGCAAATACTCCCTGGTGTTGCGAGCGGGGTCCTCGAGCACTTCATCGAGCAAGCGCGCCAACATTTCCCCGACGTCGGGCCCGGGGCGCACGCCGGAAGCAATGAGATCGTCGCCGCGCACGGCGAGATCTTTGAGAGACAGCGGCGGATGCTTCGCCCGAATCGCCGCGACCGCTTTGGCGAGCGAATCGGGGCCTCCGATGAGCAGATCATCCGCGTATTCGCCTGTCTCCGATAGCCACTTTCGCAGGGCTGCCGCGTTCCGCGGGTCCGGATAGTTCTCGCGCCACTTGCCGATGGCACGGCCGCGCTCGATGTCGCGGTTAGAGCATTTGAGCCGAGTGAGCAGTGATGCGGGATCCTTGGCGACGTAGGCGGTCACGATCACCGGATCGCGGGGCAGCTTGTCGATGTGAGTGGTATCGCCCAACTCGGGTAGCCAGATCCGGGCGGCTCCCACATCTCGCCACAACCCGGCGAGCTTCGACAGCTTTTTCGCCGTCTGAATCCCCTTGAACCATTCATCGCGGACGCGCTCCGCCGACAGCTGCGCCAGACCTTGCGCGTTCGCCTTCGCCGCCTCGAGGGTGCGAGCGTGAATCCGAAACTCGAAGCGCGCGCTGAATCGAAGCGCGCGCAGAATCCGCAGATAGTCCTCCTGGAACCGCCAATTGGGGTCGCCGACCGAGCGGATCAGCTTCTTGGCGAGGTCCTGCTCCCCCTGAAACGGGTCCCGCCACTCGTGCCGGATCGGATGATACGCGATGGCGTTGACCGTAAAGTCGCGCCGCGCGAGGTCATCCATCAGGGACACGCCAAACTCCACCACCGCATGGCGACCGTCGGTCTGGATGTCCTTCCGAAAGGTCGTGACCTCGTGCGGGTGATTGGCGCTGTCGAGCACCGCCACCGTACCGTGCTCGATCCCGACCGGGACGGTGCGCTTGAAGACCTTCTGCACGTCGGCCGGTTTGGCCGACGTGGTGAGATCGAAGTCGTGATTCTCGAGCCCGAGGAGATTGTCGCGGATCGCTCCGCCCACACACCACGTTTCGAAGCCCGCGTCCTCGAGCTTCTTGGCAATCTTCAACACTTCGTCGGGAATGGGCAGCTGCGGGGGAAAAGTCATCCGCAGAGGACGGAGCCGCCGTTTACATTGAGAATCTCACCCGTGATGTGCCGTGCGAGACTGGAGCAGAGGAATACGATCGGGCCGGCGACGTCCTCGGCGCTCGCCACACGCTGCAACGGAATCGTCCGCTCAATTGCCGCTTTCCCTCCGCCGGCATAGGGCTTCGCCGACATTTCGGTGTCGACCCAGCCGGGCGCCACGCAATTGACCGTGATTTTTGGAGCGAGCTCCACGGCGAGCGACTTCGTGATCGAGATGACGGCACCCTTCGTGGCGGCGTAGTCGGCGTGAAACGCCTCGCCGCGCTGACCCGCGGTGGAAGCGACGAGGACGATGCTCCCGCCTTCCGTCATGCTCGGAATCGCGGCGCGGCAGACATAGATCACGGCGTCGAGGTTGGCACGGCGAGTCGACTCCCATTGCTCGTCCGTCAGCTTGGCGACGGGCACATCGTCGGGCGGCCACACGCCGTGGTTGATCACGAGAATGTCCAGCTTCCCGCCCAGTGCCCGGAGCGCTTCCGCCACCGCCTTGTTAGCGCCGGTCGCCGTGCCGAGGTCGCCTCGCACCGCGGCGGTGATGTGGGATTCGGTGGCCGGTTTGCGGGTGCGGTAGCCAACCGCGACTTTCACACCGGCACGCGCCAGCAACACCGCCGTCGCGCGCCCGATGCCTCTGCTCCCGCCCGTCACGAACGCGCGCTTGCCGGCGAGGTCGATCATCCCTTGAGCCGGTCCTCCACGAGATCGCATATCACATGCTCGATGGCGAGATGCAGCTCCTGGATACGCGCGGTGTCGGTCGCAGGTACGATGAGCACGATATCGGCAAAGTGCTTCAGCTGCCCTCCAGTGCGTCCGAGGAGGGCCACGACGCCCACCCCCCGCGCCTTCGCGGACTGCGCCGCGCGAATCACGTTGGGGCTCTCTCCGGACGTGGAATGCAGGATGAGGAGATCGCCCGGCTCGGCAAGGGCTTCGACCTGGCGGGCGAACACCTCCTCGAACCCCATATCGTTGGCACAGGCCGTGAGTAACGACGTATCGGTCGTCAGGGCGACCGCGCGCATCGCCGGCCGGGTGGTTTGATAGCGGACGACATACTCGGTGGCGAGATGCTGCGCGTCGGCGGCGCTACCACCATTGCCGGCAAAGAAGAGTGTGCCGCCTCCGCGCAACGTCGTCTCATACCGCTCGGCGATCGCCGCAATTTCCTCCGCTTGCTCCGCGGCGACGCGGCCGGCGAGTGTGGCCAGACCGGCGAGCGACTCCCGAATCTTGTCGACGCCTCCCTTCACCGCACGGCCTCGACGAACGCCTCCAGCCCCGCATCGTCTCTGGGCTCTTCCTCTAGAACCGTGCCGATCACGACGAAATCTGCACCCGCCTGCCGGGCGGCCCGCGCCTGCCCAGGCGTGCGAATCCCGCCCCCGACGAACAACGGCCGCTGGGGCACCGCCGCGCGGCACGCCCGAATCACCTCCACCGAGACGGGCCGCTCGGCGCCACTGCCCGCGTCGAGGTAGATCGCTTGCATGCCGATCAGGCTGGCCGCGGTCGCGTGCGCGGCGGCCAGCTCAGGCTTGTCAGCAGGGAGCGGGCGCGTCTGACTCACGGACTCCACGCTCGTCACGCGGCCACCGTCGATGAGGATGTACGCCGTGGAGAGAGTGGGCACGGGATGTTGCCGCAGAAACGGCACGGCGCGGACGTGCTCCTCGATCAGATACTGTGGATTGCGCCCGGAGACGAGCGACAAGAACAGCACCAGATCCACCTGATCGGTCAGCTGCATCGCGGAGCCGGGAAACAGCGCGACCGGAACACCTGGCGCGCTGTCCCGCAGGGCGCGGGCCACCTCGTGCGTTTGCGCCGCGCCGTCGAACGAGGAGCCGATCAGGAAGCCCCGCACTCCCGCCGCTTTCGCCGCCCGGCCGATGCGCGCCGCCTCCGCGCCGTTGGTCCGGACCGGATCGACGAGGACGAGCAAGCCCTGACCTTCAAGTCTCATGGATGCATCTCCTCAGCCTGGGCTTCGAAGGCGTACGTGGCAAACGCGTCGGCCGCGAGCAGATCGAGGGCGAGCTCACGCCCTCCTGCGGGGCGAGCGGCAACCCCGGCGAGCAGCTCGTCGCCGAGCCGCGCCAGATGGGCGGGGAGACCGAGCGCTGTCTCACGGACTGCAGCACGCAGCCGCTCCCGCAATGCCAGAGGCGGTGTTGGACGGCGCGAGTCGAGCCAGGCCAGGATCTCGTCGCGAGTCATCGCGCAAACTCTCGCACGATTTCCGGCGTCCGCGCGCGTGCCTCGCCGAGCTTGCCTGGATCACCGACGCCCGCCGATGCGAAATGCGGGCGGCCGCCGCCCTTACCCCCGGTCGTCGCGGCGATGGCATTCGCGATGTCCCCGGCTTTGACGCCTTTGGACACCAGATCATCAGTGACGGCCACGTGGATGCCAGCCCGGTCGCCCGTTGTGAACAGCACGGAAATAGCGCCCTTATGCTTGGCACGGAAGCCGTCCATAAGCGCGGCGATTTGACCACGATCATCGAGTCGGGATTCGCTGACATGCAGCTCGACGTCGCCGATCTTCTCGACGGCTCCGTGCTCCTCGCTCCCTGCTCCTCCTTTGAGCAGCTCCGCCACGCGCTTCTCGAGCCTCTTGTTCTCCTCGAGCATCGTTTCGATGCGGCGGGCAAGGTGCTCGGGCTGCGTCTTCAGCAACCCCGCCGCGGCAGCCAGCCGGTTCTGTAAGTCAATCGCGTAGCGGTACGCCGCCGGCCCGGTGAGCGCTTCGATTCGCCGCACGCCGGCCGCCGCGCCGGTCTCATGCGTGAAGCGAAACACCGCGATCTGCCCCGTCGAGGCGACGTGCGTGCCGCCGCACAACTCGAGCGACACACCGGGCACGTCCACCACGCGCACGACGTCCCCGTACTTCTCGCCAAACAGCGCCATCGCCCCCGCGGCGACGGCTTCCTGGTAGGCCATTTGGCGGGTCTCGATGGGCAGGTTTTCCCAGACGTGCGCATTGACCTCCGCCTCGATGGCCGCGAGCTGATCGCCTTTGATCGGGCCGTGATGACTGAAGTCGAAGCGCAGCCGCTCGGGGGCCACGACGGAGCCCGCCTGGCGCACATGCGTACCGAGGATCTTGCGGAGCGCCGCATGCACCAGGTGAGTCGCGGTGTGATTGCGCTCGATATTGCGGCGTCGAGCCTCGTTGACCTGCGCCAGCGCGGGTGTCGGCTCGAACGTTTCGCCGAACGTCCCGACCACGGCGCTCTTGCCGTCCACCTTCTCGACATCCTCGACCGTCAATTCCCAGCCGTCACCCTTGACCACGCCGGTGTCGCTGACCTGACCGCCTGATTCGGCATAAAACGGATTCTCTTCGAGGATCAGCTCCAGCTGATCGCCAGTCTGACGGAACGCGATCGGCTCGGTCTCGGCTTTCGTGGCTTCATAGCCGATCCACTTTTGAGTACCCTTCTTTTTCAGTTCAACCCATTCGCCGACCCTTCGCCGCCCCTCGCCGCCGATTTTCCTCGCCGCCCTTGATCTCCGCCGCTGCTGCCCCAACGCCTGCTCAAAGCCTTCGACGTCCACTGTGTGGCCGTGCTCTGCCGCGATCATCTGGGTGAGATCGAGCGGGAAGCCGTAGGTGTCGTACAGCTTGAACGCGTCCTCGCCGGAAACAATCGGCTGATGGCGCAACTCCTCCATGCGCGCGAGCCCGCCCTCGATCGTTTCGAGAAAGCGCTCCTCCTCCGCGCGCGTCACGCGCTCGAGGTGCGGCTCCTTGGACACGATCTCCGGATAGACATCTCCCATCGACCCGGTGACGGCGCGCGTCAGCGGCGCCAGCGTCGGCTCGCGCCGGCCGAGCAGCCAGGCATGACGAACGGCGCGCCGCAGGATGCGTCGGAGCACGTATCCGCGACCCTCGTTCGACGGATAGACGCCATCGGCGAGCAGGAAGTTGACGGCGCGCGCGTGGTCGGCAAGCACCCGGTACGGCGCACCCGCCGGCCCGCGGTCGTATGGCCTCCCCACGACCTCGACTGCCTGGGCGATGATGGGCTGGAACAGGTCGGTGTCGAAGTTGGAGGGCACGTTCTGCATCACCGACGTGATGCGCTCGAGGCCGGCGCCCGTATCGACCGAAGGCTTCGGGAGCGGGTTACGCTTGCCGTCGGGCTGCTGGTCGAACTGCATGAAGACGAGATTCCAGATCTCGAGGAATTGCCCCTCCTCGCTCAGCGCGACGAACTCGTCCATGCTGGGGGCACCCTTCCCCCTTCTCCCGTCCCCCTTCCCCCGAATGTCGACCAGAATCTCGGAGCACGGTCCGCACGGCCCCGTGTCCCCCATCTGCCAGAAGTTGTCCTTGTCGCCCAGGCCAAAGATGCGGCTGTCCGCGATGCCGGTGACCTGACGCCAGAGTTTGCGCGCTTCATCATCGGAATGGTGCACGGTGACATAAAGGCGGTCGGGGTCGATGCCGAGCCACTCGCTGCTCGTCACCCATTCCCAGGCGTACTCGATCGCTTCCTTCTTGAAGTAATCGCCGAACGAGAAGTTGCCGAGCATCTCGAAGAAGGTGTGGTGGCGCGCGGTGTGACCGACCTGCTCGAGGTCGTTATGCTTTCCACCCGCCCGGACGCACTTCTGGCAGGTCACCGCACGCGTGTAATCGCGGCGTTCCAGACCCTGAAACACCCGCTTGAACTGCACCATGCCGGAGTTGGTGAACAGCAGTGTGGGGTCGTCCGCGGGCACGAGCGACGAGCTCGGCACCTCACGGTGCGCGCGAGGCGGGGCTTTGAAGTAGTCCAGGAACTTGCGGCGGACATCGGCGGACTTCATGCAGGTAAAATATAGTGTAACTAGGACTTAAGGGATTCGACCACCTCCCGCACTTCGGCGCCGCCGAATCCGCGTCTAGCCAGGAACGCCAGGAGTCTCCGTTTTCGAATCGCCGCCGGCAGCCCGCCGAGCTGGCGAGCCCGCTTCTCCGCCAACGCGCGCACCGCCGCCGCCGGATCGACACCCTCCGCCGCGAGTGATGTCCGCACGGCTTCCTCTGCCACACGTCGATCGACCCCTTGAGCCTGCAGATCGCGCACGAGGCGCGACGGCCCGCGCCCGCGCCGACCTTTGGCCGCCGCGTAATCGACGGCAAAGCGGACATCGTCGAGCAGCCCGGCCGCACTCAGGCGATCGAGCGCTGCATCGACGGCCGCTGCTGGATGTTGTTTTTGGAGCAAGCGACGCCGCAAGTCGAGGCGCGCATGAGCGCGACGTGCCAGCGCCCGCAAGGCGGCACGGTGGGCCGCCTCGAGATCGGCGAGCTCTTGCAGGCGCTCTCGCACGGCAGGACTGATCTCACGGCCGACCACGAGATCGAGAATCGCGATCGCCTCGGCCGGGAGCGACGCAAAACGCCCCCGGTCCACCTCGACCAGCCTATAGTCTGGCCGGCGTGGATCGGGGGCGAGTCCGGTGAGAATCACTCTTCGCTCGCGGCGCTCTCCTCGTCGGCGGCTGGTGTTCCACCCGTCTCTGCACTACGGACGCCGAGGTGCTCCTTCACGCGCGCCTCGACTTCGGCCGACATGTCGGGGTGGTCCTTCAGGTACAATTTGGCGTTCTCACGCCCTTGTCCGATCCGCTCTTTGCCGTACGAGTACCAAGCGCCCGACTTCTCGATGATGCCGGCCTCCGCTGCGATGTCCACCAGCAACGACTCGTGGCTGATGCCTTCGTCGAACATGATGTCGAACTCCGCCTGGCGGAACGGCGGCGCCACTTTGTTCTTCACCACCTTCACGCGCACGTGGTTGCCGATGACCACTTCCCGATCCTTGACGGGCGCGATGCGCCGCATGTCGAGCCGCACCGAGGCGTAGAACTTCAGCGCCCGGCCACCGCTCGTCGTCTCGGGATTGCCGAACATGACCCCGATCTTCTCGCGCAGCTGGTTGATGAAGATGACCGACGTGCGCGAGCGGTTGATCGCGCCGGCGAGCTTGCGTAGCGCCTGACTCATGAGCCGCGCTTGCAAACCCGGAAGCGAGTCTCCCATCTCCCCTTCGATTTCAGCTTTGGGCACGAGGGCCGCGACCGAATCGACGACGACAACGTCCACCGCACCAGACCGCACCAGGATTTCGCAGATCTCGAGGCCCTGCTCGCCCGTATCGGGCTGAGAGACCAGCAGATTCTCGATGTCCACACCCAGCTTCTTGGCGTACTCGACGTCGAGCGCATGCTCGGCATCGATGTAAGCGGCGGCACCGCCTTGGCGCTGCGCGTGGGCTACGACGTGCAACGCCAGTGTCGTCTTGCCGCTCGACTCAGGCCCGAAAATCTCCGTCACCCGGCCGCGTGGGATGCCGCCGATGCCGATCGCCGCATCGAGATTGATCGCGCCGGTCGAGATCCCGGCCACGCGCACCTGCGGCGTGTCGGCGCCCATCCGCATGATGGACCCCTTGCCGCATGTCTTTTCGATTTGGGTGATCGCGAGGCTCAGCGCCTTGCGGCGGTCATCAGTGAGTTTGGACGGTTGGCCCTGCTGCTGTTCTGCCATGAGTGACCTCGACATGGGTGGCGAGCCTCCTGGTATGAGGCCCGAATATATACCGAAACCGCGCTCACCGCCATCCAGGACGGAAGGCGTCCTCCAGATGTTCTAACTTGTTGTCAACGATACCGATACAGTCGAAGCGGTACACGTCGCCCCGTTGGCCATAGCGGTCCATCCAGACACGTGCCGCTTTCACGATTTCCCGCCGCTTGGCGCCCGTCACCGCCTCGAAAGGACTGCCGAAGGCGAGTCCCCTCCGGCCTTTCACTTCCACGAAAGCGACGAGCGCACCTCGCCTGGCAATGAGGTCGACCTCGACGCGTCCAACGCGGAAGCGATGCGCGACGACTTCCCAGCCTCTCGCCTGCAAGTAACGGATCGCCTGCGCTTCGGCGGCCAGGCCGCGCTGGTGGCGCGGGTCCGTCCAATTCCTTGGATCACTGCGAATGCCGCTCGACACAGCAGCAAATTGGCGACGGGCTCGCAACGGCCATAACCCAAATTCCGCGCGACGGATCATTATTGCCCGAGGCTACGTGCTCGAGTTTGCGCTCTCCGGGCCTGTGAGCTCGTCCAATTCCTCCAGTCCCAACAGGACATCGCGCGGCTTGGACCCGTTCGCTGGGCCAAGAACGCCCGCGAGCTCCAGTTGGTCGATGATGCGGGCCGCCCGCCCGTAGCCGATGCTCATCCGGCGCTGGAGCAACGACGTGGATCCGAGCTGATTCTGGATGCATACCTCGGCGGCCTGACGGAACAACGGATCTCGCTCCCCGGCCCCCGACTCCTGACTCCCGGCTCCTTCTTCTCCATCTTTTTCCGCCTTCTCGAGCGCCGTCACTTGTTCGTCGATCGATGTTCCGGGGGCCGCGACCGCCGCCGCCGCGTGCTTCTTGTACCACTCCATCAGTCGCTCGGTCTCGTCCGTGGAGATGAACGCCCCTTGCACGCGCATCGGCTCACTCTTTCCGGGCGGCAGAAACAGCATGTCACCGTTGCCGAGCAGCGTTTCGGCCCCGTTCTGATCGAGGATGGTGCGGCTGTCGACTTTCGCCGAGACCCTGAACGCGATGCGGCACGGGAAGTTGGCTTTGATCAACCCGGTGATCACGTTCACTGAGGGTCGCTGGGTGGCCAAGATCAAATGGATCCCGATCGCGCGCGCTTTCTGCGCCAGCACCGCGAGCGGCGTCTCGATCTCGCCCTGGACGGTCAGCATCAAGTCGGCAAGCTCGTCCACGATGAGCACGATGTAGGACAGAATGCCGTCCGTGTACGCGGCATCGAACGGCAGCTCCTTCTGAATGCCCGCCTGCGTCGCGAGCGTTTCGCGCGGCCCCTTCAGCGGCAGCTTCGCTTCGACCTTCTTGTTGAAGTCCGTGACGTTGCGCGCGTGATTCGCGTGCAGCAGCCGGTAGCGCCGCTCCATTTCCCACACGGCCCACTTCAAGACGTTCGCGGCCTTGTGATGACTCGTGACGACCGGCAGGCCGAGATGCGGCAGCGCGCTGTACATCGACAACTCCACCATCTTCGGATCGATCATGAGCAGCTTCAGCTTGTCCGGGCCGTACGCATAGACGAGACTCGTGATGATCGCGTTGATGCAGACCGATTTTCCCGAGCCGGTCGCCCCGGCGATCAGGAGGTGCGGCATCTTCGTGAGATCGTCCACGACCTCCTCGCCCTCGAGGTTGCGGCCCAGGACGACGGGCAACACGCGCGCCGCGCGCCGGAATTCGGCGCTGTCGATCAGATCGCGCACGTGCACCAGCCGCGGCGTGGGATTGGGCACCTCGATGCCGATCGCCGCCTTTCCCGGAATCGGCGCCACGATGCGCAGCGACTGCGCCCGCATGGCGAGCGCCAGATCGTCGGCCAGCGACGATACCCGGCCCACTTTCACGCCGCGTCCCGGCTCGAGCTCGAACCGCGTGACCACCGGGCCCACGGTCTTGTTGATGATCTGTGCGCCGACGCGGAATGTCTCGAGCGTCGTGACGAGCCGCCGGCCCATGTCTTCGATCTGCGCCGCGTCGGCGTCCTCGACCGCTCCCGGACCTTCGGTGAGCAACTCGATGGGCGGGATGAGGGAGCCAGGTGGAGGAGGTGGTGCCGGTCTTGGTGGCGGGGCGGGCTTGGGCTTCCGAACCTGGAGGACGCGGGACGGGGGAGGAGGGATGGGTGGCTCCGCAGCCTCGACGATTCCGCGCTTTGGAGACGGAATGGGCTTCTCCCCGTCCCTCGTCCCCCGTCCCGCCTCCCGCTGTCTCAACAGCGTCAGCGGATGCCACCCCACCGTGAAGATTCCCAGGGCGGAGAACGCAAACAGGCCGGCCAGCACCGCCCCCGCGGTCCCGATTGCGCCTTCCACACCGTTCGCGAGAAAGCCGGGGAACAGGCCGACCAGCCGCTCGGTGCGCGTCCAGGTTATGTAGTCGGGTGCAAACGTGGGGCCGATCGCGAGCGCGATGCCGTAGGGAATCAGGAGCACGAGACCGGCGCCGAGCACCGCCGCTCGCCCCCAGGACAGCGGGCCCAGCCGCTCGAACGCCGCGAGCGCCCAGCCGATACCCAGGATGGGGACGACGATCGCGCCGACGCCAAACACTTGCCACAGCGCACCGCCAGTCGCTCGTCCCCAGCTCCCTGTCAACGCCACCGGCAGCAAGGTCAGACCCAGGAAGAATCCCACCAACAGGGCCGCGATGCCGATGAGCTCTTGCCGAGCTTTGGGGTTCATGCCGCGATGCGTCGGTCCGCGTAAACGGGAACGATCGAGAGGCGGTCGGGGCTGGCGCAGTACTTCACGTCGTCGCCAAACCCTGCCTCGTCGAGCTGCCGCGCCGCGTCGCTGGCGCCGAGGGCATCGAGCCACCCCCCCTGCTGAGCCGCGAGGTCGAGCGAGACCTGCGCCGCGTCGTTGAGCGTGAGCTTCTTCGGCGGCACCCCCTTCTTGACTGCCTTGATCAGCCGCCCAGCGGTATACGCGTCCTCCAGCGCGAACTGCTTCTCGCGGCCGGCGCAGATGATGACGAGATCGCCGCGCTCCGTGAACAGATGGCGCGCGCGCTCGGCGACCGCGCTGAAGTTCAGGGCCGCCGCGACCAGCACCGGATCACCGCCCTGCGCGGACAGGAGTGCCGGCGTGCCGTTGGTCGTCGCCAGAAACAACGTCTTTCCGCCCACCGTTTCGCGCGTCATCTCGCGCGGCGAATTGCCCAGGGCGAAGCCCTCGATTTTCGACAGGCGGCGCTCGCCGGCGAGCACGATCCCGTTCTTTTCGAGATTGGCGGTGAGCCGGACCACTTCGTCCGAGCTGGCGGCCGGCACGATCGCCTTCGCGCCCGCCGCGAGTGCGGTGACGATCGTGCTCGTCGCGCGGAGGACATCAATGACGACCACCGCTCGGCCGGTCAGATCCCCCGCATTGAGGCCGAGTGGTGTGTGGTAGACGTCGATCTTCATGGCTGATCTTTGAGGAGGTGCGGCTCGCGCTCGAGGAATTTCGTATCGACCTTGCCCGCGACAAAGTCCGGGTGGCGCATGACCCGGCCCAGGAACGGAATCGTCGTAGTCACGCCTTCAATGATAAAAGAATCGAGTGCCTGGCGCATGCGGGCGAGCGCCTCCGTGCGCGTGTTGCCATGGACGATCACCTTCGCGAGCAGCGAATCGTAGTACGGCGGCACGGTGTAGCCGGCGTAGATATGCGTGTCGACCCGCACACCAGGACCGCCGGGCGGATGGTAGGCGGTGATCAGTCCGGGTGATGGCTGGAAGTTGCGGCTGGGATCCTCCGCATTCACACGGCATTCGATGGCGTGTCCGCGCAACCGGTGCCCATTCATGACGAGTGACAGCGGCGCCCCGGCCGCAACGGAGATCTGCTCTTTCACCAAATCGAAATTCGTGCACATCTCCGTGACCGGATGCTCGACCTGGATCCGGGTGTTCATCTCCATAAAGTAGAAAGAGCCGTCTGCATCGAGCAGGAACTCGATCGTCCCGGCGCCCACGTACCCGATGGCCTCGGCGAGCTTGACCGCCGCGTCGCCGATATCCTGCCGCAGTGTCTGATCGACCACCGGCGACGGCGCTTCTTCGACGAGCTTCTGGTGGCGCCGCTGCACCGAGCAGTCGCGCTCGCACAGATGCATGACCTTGCCGTGCGTGTCGCCCATGATCTGGATCTCAATGTGCCGCGGGCGCGCCAGATACTTCTCGATGTAGACTTCGTCGGAGTTGAAGGCGGCGAGTGCTTCCTGCTTGGCGAGCGTGAACGACTGTCCGAACTGATCGGCATCATTGGCGACACGCATCCCCTTGCCGCCGCCGCCGGCCGCCGCCTTGATGATGACCGGGAAGCCGATCTCCCCCGCGACCTGCTGGCCTTCCTCGGGCGACGCCACGGGCCCGGGCGAGCCAGGTACCGTCGGCACACCCTGCTCTTTCGCGAGCTTGCGCGCCGCCGCCTTGTCGCCCATCTGGCGGATCTGGTCCGGCGACGGTCCGATGAACGCGATGTTGGAGGCGCTGACCTTCTCGGCGAACTCGGCGTTCTCGGCGAGGAAGCCGTAGCCCGGATGGATGGCGTCGGCCCCGGTGATTTCGGCGGCGGCGATGAGGCGCGGGATGTTGAGGTAACTGTCGCGGCTCGGGGCGCGGCCGATGCAGACGTCGTCGTCGGCGAAGCGGACGTGCAGCGACTCCCGGTCCGCTTCCGAATACACCGCCACGGTCTCGACGCCCAGCTCCTTGCACGCGCGGATCACCCGCAGGGCAATCTCCCCGCGGTTGGCGATCAGCACTTTCTTGAACATTAGGGCGTAAGCTCGATCCCGGCCTGGTCGGCCCCGCCGAGCCGGTTCCCCGAGGAGTCGACGCCCGAGACTTTCAGCGCGAACTCGCTCGGGTTCGTCGCGTAGAAAATGGCGCTCTCGTAGCTGATGACGCCTTGCTGGTACCAGTGGAACAACGACTGGTCGAAGCTCTGCATTCCGTACTGCACCGAGCCCTCGGCGATGAGCTGCGGGATGTTGAGCAGCTTGGCGAGATCGCGGATGTTGTCGGCCACAGCCGCCGTATTGATCAGGATCTCGGCGGCCGGCACGCGGCCCCGACCGTCCCTGCGCGGCACGAGGCGCAGCGACACGATCGCCTGCAACGCGGTGGAGAGGAGGTGGCGAATCTCCTCGTGCTGGTGCGGCGGGAAAAACGAAATCACGCGGTTGATCGTCTGCGTGGTGTCCGTCGTGTGCAGCGTCGAAAACACCATGTGGCCGGTGTCCGCCGCCTTCAGCGCCGTGTCGAGTGTCTCCATATCGCGGATCTCACCGATCAGGATCAGGTCGGGATCCTGACGCAGCACGTGCCGCAGCGCCGAGTTGAACGACAGCGTGTCGTTGCCGACCTCGCGCTGCGAGATGTTGGCGTGCTGGTCGCGATGCAGGAACTCGATCGGGTCTTCGATCGTGATGATATTCACGCGCCGGTTCGTGTTCACGTGATTGATCATCGCCGCGAGCGCGGTCGATTTCCCCGACCCCGTCACTCCCGTCACGAGGACGAGCCCGCGCGGCTTGAGCGCGATCTCCTCGAGCACTCCGGGCAGGTTGAGCTCGCGGATCTGCTTCACCTCGTAGGGGATCGCCCGGAACGCGAACGCCACGGTGCCGCGCTGCTGGTAGACGTTGGTGCGGAACCGGCCGACGCCGGGCACGCCGATCGCGAAGTCCGCCTCCTTGTGCTCGGCGAACTCCTTCACCTGCCGCGGCGTCATGATTTGCTCGGCGAGCGACTTCAACTCTTCCGGCTTGAGCGGCGCCACCTCGAGCGCCACCAGATCGCCGTTCACCCTGATGGTCGCCGGCCGGCCGACCTTGAGCAGCAAGTCGGAGCCGTTGCGCTGCACCATCTGCGTGATTGCTTGTTTGAAGTTGAATGCCGGCAGATTGCTTTGTGTCGCCTCACCCATGCGGATCCACCCGGAAAAGGACCTGGCCGAACTCCACCGGCTGCGCGTTTTGCGCGGTGACCTCTCGAATCACGCCTGCGACCTCGGATTCGATCTCGTTCATGATCTTCATGGCCTCGATGATGCAGACCACCTGCCCCACATTCACCCGGCTGCCCACTTTGACGTAGGGCTGCGCGGCGGGCTCGGGCGACTGGTAGAACGTCCCCACCATCGGGGACTTGATCTCGAGCAATTGCGGTCCGGCAGAGGGTGCCGGCGCTTGGGAAGCCCCCGGAGCGCCCGGGGCGCTGGCCGATGCTGCAGTGGGTTGTGTGACAATGACATGGCCCCCCGCCCCCACTCCGAGGGTGTTGCCATGCCCAGCCTTCGACACCCGCACCGACGACCAGGCGCCGAACAGACCGCGGCGGATCTCGATCGCCCCCACCTCTGGGGCGTCTTTCAGGATCTGCACGATCTGCGCAATGATGTCGAGCTTCATACCGTGAAGATACCCCCCCCGAGGCCCTACACCAGTTCCACGAGGTCTGTGCAACCGTCGGTCAGCAACACGGGACCATCGGCCGACAGATGGACGTCATCCTCGATGCGCACACCGCCCCTGCCCGCGACGTATACGCCGGGCTCGATCGTCACGACGGCGTTCTCGGGCAGTGGATCCGCGGCCGTGCGCGCGAGCCGCGGCGCCTCGTGCACTTCGAGACCGACGCCGTGACCCGTCGAATGCCCGAACGCCGCGCCGAAGCCGCGCGCCTCAATCGGATCGCGCGCCAACGCATCGGCTTCGCGGCCGGTCATCCCCGCGCGGATCCCCTCGCGCGCGCGCCGCTGCGCCTCCTGCACGAGTCCGTACAGCGCACGCTGTGATTCATCGGCGCGCGCGCCGACGACCACGGTCCGCGTCATGTCGGCGCAATAACCGTCGACCACCGCACCAAAATCCAGCAGCAACCATTCCCCCGGTGCCACCGGGCGCGCGCTCGTGTGTGCATGGGGCAGCGCGCTCCGCGGTCCGCTCGCCACGATCGTCGGGAACGGATGTGCTTCGCTCCCGTGCCGCCGCAGCGCACCCTCGAGGAGTCCCGCGATCTCCAGCTCCGTTTGCCCACCCGCCGCCCGCACGGCGGCGAGCGTGTCTCGCAGCGCGGCCGTCGCCAGCTCCGCGGCGGCGCGAATCGCGGCAACCTCGCCCGGGTCCTTCCGCACGCGGAGCCGTTCCACCAGCTCGCCCGCGGGTTTCCAGCGCCACGCACTCGCGGCGGTGCTCGACAGGCGCTCGGCATCCTTCACGCTCAGCGCGTGCGTCTCGTAGCCGATCGTACCGAGCGTTCCGGTCGTGACCGTCGGCAGTTCCTTGAGCAGCCGGTCCCAGACGCTCGTCCCCTCGATCTCGACGCGCGCCACGGTACCGGCTTGGTCGCGCGCCTGCTCGTCATAACGAAAGTCCGTCACCAGCAGCAGCATCCCGCGCGTTGCCACGACCACACCAGCCGATCCGCTGAAACCCGTCAGGTAGCGGATATTGGGACGCGACGTGACGAGCAACGCGTCCAGGCCTTCCGCTGCCAGCAGCGCGGCGAGCGCCGCGTGCCGCTCCGGCCGTCTATCGCGACTTGAGCCGGCTGACAAGGCCCTCGAGCCCCAGACGATAGCTGTCGGCCCCGAACCCCGTCACCACGCCGACGGCGAGATCCGCGAGTAAGGAGCGGCGCCGCTCCGGCTCGCGTCCGAAAATGTTGGAGAGATGCACTTCGACGAACGGCACGCGGACCGCGAGCAACGCGTCGCGCACCGCGAGACTCGTATGCGTAAAAGCCGCGGCGTTGATGACCGCCCCGTCGGCCTGCCCCTTCAACCCCTGGATCGCCTCGACCAGCTCGCCTTCATGATTCGTCTGGATCCAGGTGCACTCGACCCCCAACACGCGAGCGCGCTCCTTCGTCATGCGTTCGATGTCCGCGAGACTCGTGCGGCCGTAGATCTCAGGCTCGCGTTCGCCCACCAGATTCAGATTGGGGCCATTCAGCACGGCGATGCGGGGAGGCACTAGGATTTGAGCTTCTTCAACCACTGCTGGAACTGATCCGCCTCCGCCTCGTCTTCGGGGGGCCGCTGCGTCCGGCCGGATGTGCGGCTGGCGCCGGGCGTCTTCGGAGATGCCGTCTCGGCAGCGGGCGTCCCCGCGCCGGGCTTGCCCCCGGCGAAGAACTCATCGAAGGAGAAACCGCCGGTCTTCGACCCATCACTCGGAGCCTGCGAGGGAGCAGCAGGCGTCTCGGCGGCAGCTGCGGTCTCCAGCGGTTGCGCACTCGCACGCCGTGCGACCTCCTCGCCGAAAACGGAATCGAGCGAGATGTGGTCGTGCGCCGGATGGGAGGGCTCCCCGGGGAGTGGGCCAGCGACGTCGAACGCCGCACCCAAGGTGCTGTGTGGCTCATCGGCCGGTTGCGCTGCCTCCTCTGCCGGTCTGCCCGCCCAGATCCCTTTGAGAAAGGCTTGCGCAGAAATCCCTGAGCCCTTCTTGCCCCCGGAGGACAGCTGCTCGACTCTCCGCCGGAGTTTCGCGTCGTTCGGACGCTGCGCCAGCAATGCCTGGTAGACGCGTAGCGCATCCTGTTGATGCCCCTGTTTCAGATACAGCTCGGCCATCGTTTCCGTCAGCACGGGCTCGGCCCGTGACAGCATCGCGGTATCCGCCGCCCCGTCGTCGTCCGAAAGTGCGACGGCCGCGGGCGGAGGAGTAGGTGGAGGCGGGGAGACCCGCGCTGCCGAACGCGGCGGTGGCGGGGGCGGCGGGGGAGGCGGAGGCGGCGGAACGGGTGTCGGCGGCGGCGCGGCCCGTGGCCGCTGCGGGGCTCGTGACGCAGGAGTCTCTATCTCGTCGTCAGGCATGATCAGCGGTAGATCGACTTGCGGCAGGGCTTCGTCGAGGTCCGGTGCACTCCCGGCGCCACGCCCGGTAGGCTCCGGTGCGTCCAGCTTGAACATGCCGCTGCCTTCGTACTGTGTGCGCGCCAGCCCTTCGATCTCCACCTGCTCGATCTGCTGCGGATTCAGCTCGACGTCCTCTTGGACCTCCAACCCGTCCGCCTTTGCGGCCGCATGTGCATTGGGATTGAAGCTGATCGGGTTCTCGAAGTTCTCGACTTCGGGAGCCGCGGTCGACGGTCGGGAGGACTTGGCGAGCTCCACGGACTCGGGCTCTTCGTGTTCAACGGTGAAATCGGGCTTGGTCTTCGGAGTCGAGGCGGCGGCCTTCCCTTTAGCCCGCGCGAGCGCCTCCGCGGCATCCCCATTCATGGGGTCGGCGTTCAGCAGCCGGCCCAGCCACTCGACCTCCTCCTCATACTTCCCGTTCCGCTCCGCCAGCTCGGCGAGACCGCGCAGGGCAATGATGTTCTCCCCGTCGAGCTCCAGTACTTTCCGAAACACCCCCAACGCTCCGGCATCGTCTTTCTTGTCGACGAGGCAGCGAGCGTAGACGATGTAGGCGCTGACGTAATCGGGATGGAGTTTCAAGCCGTTCTGGCAGAGATCAACCGCGTTATCTATAAGCCCTGCTTTACGATAGGCATCCGCGAGGGGCGCGAAGTTCCGCCCCTTCGGGTTGTCCCGAAAGCGCGCTTCTAGTTTGTCGATCTCGCTCGTGTAGGCCACGGCACCCCGTTTGACTGCCTAAGTCTATGTGGGAATTGGGCGAAGATAGTGTTGGGTGAACGTCGCTGTCAAATGACCCGGCCGGCTGTGCGCTTGAGTTTGTGCGTTGTGGTTTTTAGACTTATGCCCCTTCAGCCCTCGTTTGACCGGAATTCGGAGTCGCCATGCTGCGCACCATGCGCGCCAATGCCAAATGGGTCTTTTACATCCTCGCCATCGCCTTTGTGGCATGGCTCGCCATCGGACAAGTGATGAGCATCCTCGGCCCCAGCGGCAATGTGGTGCTCCGCGTCAACGGCAGGGAGTTCCAGGTCGCGGAATACCAGCGGCGCGTGCAGGTCGCCTCGGAACAGTATCGGCAACAGAACGGGAGCGCCCCGGTCTCGAAAGAAGAAGACAAGCAGATCCAGGATCATGTCATTAACCAGATGATCGAGGACGCGCTTCTCGAGCAGGAGTACAAGCGGCTCGGCATTCGTGTGAGCGACGAGGAGATCATCGAGACCGCGCGGACGTCCCCGCCGCCCGAGGTGATGCGCGATCCGCAGTTCCAGACCGACAGCCAGTTCGATATCCGCAAATGGCAGCAGTTCATCTCGACGACGTCCGACCGCAATCTGCTCGCGCAGCTCGAGGCGATTTACCGCCAGCAGATTCCACTGATCAAGCTGCAGCAGTATCTCACGAGCGACGTCTACGTTTCCGACGCCAAGCTTTGGCGGATCTATCGTGACCAGCACGACTCGGTGCGTATCGCCTCGCTCGCGATCTGGCCCTATACGGTTCCGGACACCAGCGCGATCAGCGACGCCGAGCTGGCGGCCTACGTCGCGAAGCACCCTGATGACTTCAAGCGCCCGGCCGTCGCGTACGTGAGGTTCATCGCCCAGCCGCGCCTGCCGAACGCCGCCGACAGCGCGGTGGCTCGGACGCACGTCGCACGGGTGCGGAACGAGCTGGTGCATGGCGCGAAGTTCGAGGACGTCGCGCGCCGCGAATCGAGCGACACCAACAGCGGCCAGCGCGGTGGCGATCTGGGCTGGATCAAGAAGAACGAGACGGGCTTCGTCCCAGAGTTCATGCAGGGCCTGCGGGGCCTCAAGCCTGGTCAGATCTCGGCGCCCGTGGCGTCGCGGTTCGGCTATCACCTGATCCGCGTCGACCAGGTGAAGGGCGACTCGTTGAAGGTTCGTCACATTCTGATCCCCGTCGCGCTCCAGGGCGAGCACCTCGATCACGTCGAGGCGCGCGCCGACACGCTCGAGCGCCTGGCTGCGGAGCGCGCCGACCCGACGGCGCTCGACAGCACCGCGCATCGCCTTGGGCTCCAGGTGTCGCCCCCGTATTCCGTGACCCAAGGCGAGCGCTTCACGCTCGGTCCGTACGTCATCCCCGATGTGAGTGTGTGGGCCTTCGAAGCGCGACCCGGCGAGACCAGCCCGGTCATCGACGCCTCATCCGGCTACTACGTCTTCCGGCTCGATTCGGTCACCGCGGCCGGTGTGCCGCCGCTGAAGCAGATTCGCGACCAGGTCAGTGGCCTGGTCCGACTGGAACGACAGAAGACGCTGGCGCGCCGTCGGGCCGACTCCCTGGCGACGCTGCTGCAAGGGACAAGCGATCTGGTCGCCGCGGCGAGCGCGCATGGGCTGCAAGCGGAGCGCTTGGGTCCGTTCACACGGATTCGGCCGCCCAGCTATCTGGCGCGTGAGCCCGTGGTGGTCGGGGCGGCGTTCGGTCTCAAGATGGACGAGCGCAGCGGCGTGCTCCAGGGCGAGAGCGGCTACTTCATCATTCAGTCATCGCAACGCAAGCCCGCCGATTCCACCGCCTGGCTTGCGCAGCGCGATGTCCAGCGCACGCAGTTCCGCCAGGCGGCGATGCAAGCACGGATGCAGCAGTATATGGAGGATGTGCGCGCGCAGGCCAAGATCGTGGATCGGCGCAAAGACATCTTCAAATCCCAGGCCGCGGCCGACGCCACGACTGGGTCGCTGTAACCCTACTCTACCAGGCGCTTCGGCTTCGCATCCCGCGGCTGCTCTTCTCGTGACGACGAGGGCAGCTGATGGATGCTGTTTTCCGCGTCGGAGAGCGCGCGCTTGAATTCGCGCAATCCCTTGCCGACAGCCTTTCCCGCGTCCGGCAGCCGGTTGGCGCCGAAAACGAGCAGGACGATCAGCATGAGAATCAGGATTTCACTGCCACTCAGATTCCCCAGCATGGGCGACCTCTACTGATTCAATCGCTTCGGTGCGGCCCCCCCGGCCCGCCCGGCTCCGGTTCCTGGTGAGCTCGGTGGCAGCGAATCGGACGACTCCGGCGGCTCGGCGGACTGTTCATCCTTCAGACCGCGCTTGAATTCCTTGATCCCCTTCCCGATCGACGCGCCGATCTCCGGAATGCGCTTCGCCCCGAAGAACAGCACGAGGATCAGCAGCAGGATCGCGATTTCGGTGAAGCCGAGATTGCCGAGCATGTGCGCCTTTCTAAAAGAGCGAACGGGCCACGAGATACGCGATGACCACGCCGACGACGGCGAGGAGCGAGACATCGAGCCCGATTGGTCCGAGCGTAATCGACAGCACCAGCAAATCCAGATGCACCGGCCCGATCGTCGGCGTCACCGACCACGTGAACACCTCTTTGGCCGGCCCCTGAGGCAAAAACCGTCTCAGAAAGGACTGCAACAAGCCCCCCACCACGAAGCCTATCGCCAGAACCCCGAGATAGAAACCGGGACGACGGGGACCGTACGCCACGGCTTAGCTGCGCCGTTCCACAGCGTAGGCGATGCTGCCCTGCAGCGCGTCACGCGCCGGCGAGGGCGGCAAGACATCCAGTTCGGCCTCGGCTTGTTGGGCAAGATCCAGGGCCCGCTGGCGCGCCGTCTCCAACCCCCCCGCGCTCTCTACTAAGCGGATCACTTCAGACACCAAGTCGTCACCCGGCTCCGCCGCTTCCATCAACTCGGCGATCACCCGCCGCCCGTCGGCCGATACGCGCGCCAGCGCGGCGATCAAGGGCAGCGTCACCTTATGCTCTCGCAAGTCCAGACCGGATGGCTTTCCAGTCACCGCCTCCGGCTGCGTGTAGTCGAGCAGGTCGTCGGTGATCTGGAAGGCCATGCCGAGCAGCATCCCAAAGCGCGCCAACGCGTGCCGGAAGGCGGGGGGCGCAGTCAGGGCGCCCACCTCGCACGCACCGGACAACAGCGAGGCGGTTTTGGCCCGAATCAGCTCGTCGTACGCGCGTTCGCCGTAGGCGAGCTTGTCGTGGGCTTCGAGCTGCCGCATCTCGCCCACGGTCATCTCATTGGTCACGCGCGCCAACACGCGCAGCGCCTCGTGGTCTTCCAGCCGCACCAGCTCGATGATCGCGCGCGAATAGAGATAGTCCCCCATGATCACGGCGATCTGGTGCGAGAACAGGGCATTGATCGTAGGCAGCCCGCGCCGCAGCACGGAGTGGTCCACCGAATCGTCATGTACGAGCGTGGCGAGGTGGATGAGCTCCACCACGGCGGCGAGGGTGACGGCACGCGGATCCTTCAATCCCGCCGCCTGATGACTCAGTAGGAGCAGCGTGGGGCGGAACAGCTTCCCCTTCATGTGGAGCAGGTGATCGTTCACCTCACTCACGATCGGAAAGTCCGCGGCGATCACACGCCGCAGCTCCAGCACCACCTGTTCCAACTCACCGGCGACGGGCCGCTGGACGTCGCGCAGGCTGACGCGGGCGACCTGTTGACTCACGCTATTTCGCCTTGGCGAGCGCTTTTACACGCCGCTCGGCATCGAGGAACCGGATGTCGACCGCGAACACGCGACCGTACAAGTCGCGCGCATCGGCTTTCCTGCCCTGCTGCTCCAGTGCCCGGCCGAGCCAGTACAGGATGCCCAGTCGTTCCTGATCGCCGGAAGCCGGGACGTCGAGGCCGCGACGCAGAATCGATTCCGCGACGCCGTACGCGCCCTTTTCAAAGAAGCAAATGCCCAGCATTTCCGACGTGCGCAACTTCCCCTCGGGCGCGCGCAGCGCCTTCTGCAGCTCGGCAATGGCTTCGTCGAGCAGACCCATCTCTTTGAAGGCGACGCCCAGGTCGTAGTGAGACTGGAAGTCCGCCTCGTCGATGTTCTCATCGATGCCCTGCTTGAAGCGCGCCAGCATGTCCTGGAAGTCCTGCTCTTCGTCGCCGGTCGGCTCCTCGTCGGCGACAGTCATCCGGGTGTCCTTTGCCGGCGCGTCGACGTCCTCATCGTCCGTCAGCATGGAGCCGAGGTCGATGTAATCGCCGTTCACGGTGGCTTCATCGCGGACCTTCATCTTGGCGTCTTTGGCCTTGACTCTGCCTTCCGCTTTGCCAGGGGGCGCAGGTGTCGCCACGGCCGGCGCGAGCATCGACAACGCCGCCTTCGCACGTTCGTTCTTGGGATCGTGCTCGGCCACACGCGCGTACACGGCCCGTGCCTTGTCGGGAAGATCTGAACGCAGGAACGCATCGGCCAGCTCGAGATAGGCGTCGATCAGCTTGGGCTTGTCCCCGGCCTTGAATGCGAACTCCACGGCCTTTTGCCGGTGGCGCACGCTATTCGGGTCGAGCCGCAGCACCTCACCGACGAGATGGCGGGCCTGCGAGAGATTGCCGGCGGTCTCGTAGCCCGCCGTCGCGATATCGAGCTCCTCGATCCCCCGCTCGCGGTCTCCCTGCTCGATCAGCGCTTCGCCAAGCGCCTGATGAGCCTCCGGATCGTCGGGGTTATCCGCAACGCACGACTCGAGCTCTTCAATACCGGGCGCCGCAGGCGTTTCCTCGATGTTGGAAAACACGAGCGAGCCCGCCTGGTCGCCACCGCTGCTGATTTCGTCGATCCCCAGATCGATAAACCCGGACCGCCGTCCGCCGGTGGAAATCGACGTCTCGTCCTCGGTCTGGATGAAGCTCGGATGACGCGGCGGTTCGTCGATTGCCAGCGGTTCATCGTCGATGTCATGTCCCGCATCCGTGGTGCCCGTCTCGAAGTCGGGCTCGAGTTCGAGCGGGGGCACTTCCACGACCGTCTTGTGCTTCCCAGGGACTGACGGTGACTTGGCGCCATGAGCCGGAGTGGGCGCCGAAGGGCGCTTCGGAACCACCGGTTTTACCCGCGGTGGCTCCGGCGCCGATGCAGCCGGCTTCTTGAAGATCGGTGGCTTGAGTGCGGCCTTCGGGGGCGGCCGCTTCGGCGGCGGCCCCTTCGGCGGCGCCTTCGCAGGTTCCGCGACATTCCCCTCGAGCACCAGATCCGCCCCTTCGAGCTCGATCCCCTCGTCCGCAGTCACCTCGGGCGCGGTCGGCTCGGGCGCGGTCGGCTCAAGCTCGGCTATGGGTTCGAGATCCAGGTCGGCCGGATTGAGCTCTTCACGGATCGACGGCGTCTTGGGACTGGAGGCCTGGACCTGGCCAAAATCCGCGACCGTGGTCTCGAGACCCTCCAACATGCCGCCAGTATTCCCCCCCCTCACGCCAGGCGCCTCGTCGACGAGACTGGTCGTCTCGATCTCCAGCGATTCGTCAGGCTCGGGCTCAACCTCCTCAATCAGCCGCTCTGCGGCGGGAGCAGGAGGCGGTGGCGCAACGTGCGGCGGAGGAGCGGGAGGCGCCGCGGCGCCAGGCGGCGCCTTAACGCCCTTCGCGACGCGCGGTTCGTCGAGATCGAGAAAGACGAGACTGGACGTCTTGCGTTTGCCCGACTTCGACACGTCGTCGCCACCGCCCGCCGGAGGCGCGGATCTCGGAGGCGTCGGGCTCGGCCGACCGCCTGCCGAGGAGGCGCGCTTGCCGGGATCGGCACCATACATCTTGAGGTGCTCGGAGAGCATCTCGCGGAGATTCGCGCTCTCGGGGGAAATGTCGGTGAATTCCTTCAGTGCCGCGAAGGCGTGTTCGATCTTTCCCGCCTTCTGCATCCGCTCGGCGTATTCGACGAAGTTCTGCTTCGCTTCTGCGATGAACCCCTTGGCCGCGTAGAGTTTCGCCAACTTCAGATACGTCGTCTGCCGCGCGGGGGCGTTGCGCAGCACTTTGTTACACATCGCGATGGCGTTGTTATGAAATCCGAGCTCGGCGTACTTGTCGACGGCCTGGTCGTAGTAGTCCGCCGCCTGGCCCGGGTCCTTCAGCTTGATGTAGAGATCGCCGATACGGTTGTAGATGGAGAGGTCAGGATTGGTCTCATCCTGGTTGTTCAAGACGTCCAGCCAGATCTCCACGGCCTTTTTCGGATCTTTGGCCTCGAGACCCTTCGCCTTCTCTTTGAGTTGCTCAAGCTTGGACATGGAACGACTAAGATATCGGAGCCGTCTAGGCGGGACAAGCCGAACCTGCTGTCCAGACGGCGCTTACGACGTCCGTGCCCATCCAGTAGGCGACCTCCCTCCAGTCGTCTACGGCCGCAACGACGAGGTCGCCGACACACCCCGGCGCGATTTGCCCCCGGTTCGCGGCTAGGCCGAGCGCGGCGGCGGCGTTGACCGTCACCGCCGTCACAGCTTCCGCGTGACGCAGCCCAAGTTGCGACACCCCGAGTGCCATCACCAGCGGCAGACTCAGGGTCGGTGAGGTGCCGGGATTGAAGTCGGTTGCTAACGCCACCGCCGCACCCGCCTCGATCAACCGTCGCGCCGGCGCTTGCGACCGCCGGCCCAGAAAGATCATCGTCGCGGGGAGCAGGACCGCGACGGTCGAGCTGCCGGCGAGAGCCCGGATCCCCTCGTCTGAAATCGCCGCCAGGTGATCGGCGGACAGCGCCCCCAGCTCGGCGGCAAGCTCGGCGCCGCCTGATCCCTCGAGCTCATCCGCGTGCAGCTTGACCGCGAGTCCATGGCGGGCGGCGGCGGTGAGGATCTGACGACTTTCCGTTGCGCTGAAGACTCCAGGCTCGCAGAACACATCGCAACACTGTGCCAGTCCCTCGCGGGCCACCGCCGGGATCATCTCCTCACAGAGCAGCCGCACATACTCGGCGCGTTTGCCGCGATACTCTGGCGGCACCTCGTGCGCGCCCAGAAATGTCGGAATGAGCGTGGCGGGCAACTCGCCGGCGAGTCGACGAATCACGCGGAGCTGCTTCAGCTCGGCCTCCAATTCCAAGCCGTAGCCCGATTTCACTTCGATGGTGGTCGCGCCGCACGCCAGTAATGTCGCGAGACGGGACCGCGTCAGAGCGGCGAGCTCCGTCTCGGACCGCGCTCGCACATCGCGCACCGACTGCAAGATGCCGCCCCCGGCGGCCGCGATGGCCTTGTAATCGACGCCGAGCGCGCGCCGTTCCTGATCGTCGAGGCGGGGCGCGCCGAAGACCGCGTGGGTGTGGCAATCGATGAACCCCGGGAAAAGGACGCCCGTCACCTCAACAGATCGTACGTCCGTGCGTGGCGCGTCCGCGCGAGGCCCCACCCACGCGATCGTCTCGCCGTCGATCAGCACCGCTGCGTCCTGCAGCACCTCCACCTCGGCCAGTTCGCGCCCGCGCCGGGCGCGCGCCGGCCCACGACACGTCACGACTTGACGCGCGCCGACCAGCAAGGTCTTCAGTCGAGATCCTCGCTCATGGGCAAGCGGATGTGATGGCGCCGCGCTGCGGCGATCGCTTCGGGATAGCCGGCGTCGGCGTGCCGCGCCACCCCGATGCCGGGATCGTTGGTGAGTACGCGCTCGAGGCGCTTGGCGGCCGCCGGCGTGCCGTCAGCGACGATGACCTGCCCGGCATGCAGCGAATTCCCGATCCCCACACCGCCGCCGTGATGGAACGAGACCCACGATGCGCCGGAGGCCGTATTGAGCAGTGCATTGAGGATCGCCCAATCCGCGATCGCATCGGAGCCGTCGCGCATGTTCTCCGTTTCGCGAAATGGCGATGCGACCGACCCCGTATCGAGATGGTCTCGGCCGATGACGATCGGAGCCGATAGCTCGCCCCGTCGCACCAGCGCGTTCAACGCGCCGCCGAACCGGGCACGCTCCCCCTGCCCCAGCCAGCAAATGCGGGCCGGGAGTCCCTGGAACGCGACGCGCTCCTGCGCCATCGTGATCCAACGTCTGAGGTGTGCGTTGTCTGGGAATAACTCGAGCACCAGAGCGTCGGTGCGGTGCAGATCCTTAGTCTCGCCGGACAGCGCCACCCACCGAAACGGTCCCTTCCCCTCGCAGAACAGCGGCCGGATATACTCCGGGACAAACCCGGGAATGTCGAACGCGTCCGTCACGCCGGCGTCGCGAGCTTCGGTGCGGAGGTTGTTGCCGTAATCGAACGCGATCGACCCGCGCTTTCGCAGCTCGAGCATCGCGCGTACATGGATGACGATGCTCGCGCGCGCGCGCGCGATGTAATCCTCGGGAGACTTGCGCCGCAGCTCAGCGGCTTCGGTGGGACTGAACCCGGCGGGGATGTATCCGTTGAGCGGGTCATGCGCGGATGTCTGATCGGTTACGACGTCCGGGGTAAATCCGCGGCGGACCAGCGCCGGGAGTATCTCCGCGCAGTTGCCGACGAGCCCCACCGAGAGCGGTTCGCCGCGTCGCTGCGCGTCCGCGCACCACCCGAGCGCCTCGTCGAGCGACGTCGTCGATCGGTCGAGATAGCGGGTCTCCAGCCGGCGTTGCACGCGGGCGGGGTCCACCTCGACCGCGAGACAGATTCCCTCGTTCATGGTCGCGGCGAGCGGCTGGGCCCCACCCATGCCGCCGAGTCCACCCGTGAGTACGATTCGGCCGCGCAGCGATCCTTGAAAGTGCCGCGCTGCGACGGCGGCAAAGGTCTCGTATGTCCCCTGGAGAATCCCCTGCGTGCCGATGTAAATCCACGACCCCGCCGTCATCTGCCCATACATGATGAGCCCGCGCCGCTCCAGATCGCGAAACACGTCCCACGTCGCGAACCGACCGACCAGATTCGCGTTCGCGATGAGCACGCGCGGCGCGTCGGCGTGCGTCGTGAACACGGCGACCGGTTTGCCCGACTGGACGAGCAGCGTCTCGTCGTCTTCGAGCACCCGGAGCGTGCGACAGATCGCATCGAAAGACGCCCAATTCCGCGCCGCCTTGCCCGTGCCGCCGTATACGACGAGATCATCGGGCCGCTCGGCGACCTCCGGATCGAGATTGTTCATCAGCATGCGCAGGGCGGCTTCCTGAATCCATCCCTTGCACGATTTCGTGGCGCCGCGCGGGGCCTTCACGAGGCAAACCTGCCTTCGCGGATGCGCAGCGTCACTCGCTCGATATCGGCGGTCAGCGGCCGGTCCGCCGTAAGCGCCGCCGATTCCTGCCGGACGGCGGCGTGCAAGCGCGCGACCGCTTTTGCGGGCCGCAGCGGCTTCAGGTACTCGAGCCCCTGGGCCCCAGCGAGCAGCTCGATCGCGATGATCCGCTCGGCATTCGCAAGGATGCGGCCCGCCTTCCACGCCGCAGTCATCCCCATCGGCACTACGTCTTCCTGATTTCCCTCCGTCGGCACCGACTGCACGCTCGCGGGCGTCGCGAGCACCCGGCACTCGGCCACCAGCGCCGCCGCCGCGATCTGCGCGATCATGAATCCCGACTCGAGGCCCGGCTCACGCGCCAGGAACGCCGGCAGCCCGGATGACAGATCCGGATTGACGACGCGCTCCAGCCGCCGCTCGCCCAGCCCGGCCAGCGTGGTCAGCGCGATGGCGAGGACGTCGAGCGCCAGCGCGATGGGCTGGCCGTGGAAGTTGCCACCGGAGAGCACTTCGTCACCGAACACGAGCGGATTGTCGGTCGCCGCATTGAGCTCGGTAGCCACGAGCCGTTCCGCGAACGCGAGTCCTTCACCCACCGCCCCCAATACCTGCGGCGTACAGCGCAGCGAGTACGCGTCCTGCACCCGTGGGTCGTTGTCGCGGTGTGATTCACGAATTTCGCTGTCGGCCAGCAGTTCGCGCAGCAGCGCCGCCGAGCGCTGTTGCCAGGGGTGAGGACGGACGTCGTGGATACGGGCGTCGAACGGATCGGGTGAGCCGCGAACTGCTTCGAGGCTCATGGCGGCCGCCCCATGGGCGGTGCGCCACAACGTCCACGCATCGCTCACGAGCAGTGCGGCGAGGCCGGTCTGCGCCTGGGTGCCGTTCACGAATGCCAATCCCTCTTTGGCTTCGAGCGTGATCGGCTTCGGCACCCGCACATCGCCTTCCCCGATCATCGCGAGCGCGAGATGCGAGAGCGGTGCGAGATCGCCGGACGCACCGACGCTGCCTTGCGAAGGCACGCGGGGATGGAGCCCGCGGTTCAGCATCTCGATCAGCAGCTCAGGAAGTACCGGCCGCACGCCGCTGGTGCCGCGCATCAACACGTTCGCGCGCAGCAGCATCATCGCCCGCACGGCATCCTGGGGGAGCGGCTCGCCGACGCCCGACGCGTGGCTGCGAATGAGATTGAGCTGCAGTTGCCGACCCTGCTCCGCGGGAATCCGTACATGCGCGAGCTTCCCGAACCCCGTGTTGACGCCGTACATGGTTTCCCCGCGCTCGATCGCCGCTTCGACGGCACGACGCGACTGCTGCACTGCTTTGAGCGCCTGAGGGTCGAGGGCAACGGGAACGTTATGGCGCGCGACGGCGACGACATCAGCGATGGAGAGGGACTGTCCGTCAAGCGTGACCGGCGATGGCTTCGTCATGGCCCCAAAAGCTAAAGCGCCGGAGTGGCTGTTGACCACTCCGGCGCCCAGCTCCTGCAACGCTGCCTTATTTGGTGCCCGTTACGACCGTACTCGTGGACAGTGCGGTCGACAGCCCGCCCCGCACCACCAGCTCGGGGTTCCCGACGTCCGTCTGGAAGCTCCAGTCGAAGATCAGGTAGTTCCGCCCGACGTGCGTTACCCGCAGCGCGCCGTACCGTAGCGTCGATCCTTCGACAATCTGGAAGACGTAGGCATAGCCCGGCACCGCCTGAATCATGCTCCGCGAGTATCCAGAGGCGGGAGCGAAGTCGATCGACGTCAAATCCGCAACCGGCGAATTGCTGTACAGGCGGATCTGGGTGCCCGAGAACTCCGGGACGAGCCATAGCGTCGAATCCGTCGGGTCGCGATACACCCAAAAATCGATGCTCGTCAGGTTGCCGTTCTGAACCAGACCCAACTCCGAGGCCTGGGCGACCCCGTCGCTGTTGACGTCCTGCCAGAACCGGAAGCCGGACTGGCTCTGGTTTGCGTCATAGGCGAACACGAGCGTGTTGCGCGCGTCCGGGCGGGGAGTATCCTGGCGCAGCGGCGACCAGAGACTCTCATAGCCTTCCCGGCTCACCGCCGAGACGCCGAAGCAGCGAGGCACGCCATTGCTCAGCGCGCTGGCCAGAAACTCGGGCGCCACCGTCGTGCCCTCGAGCAGCCAGCTCGTGCCGCAGAGGCCGGTATCGAGATTGTAATCGGTGCGGTAGATGCGATACCACTTGAAGCGCGTCGGCGCCGCGAGGTAGGAGGTATCGTCCCATTCGAGATGTATGGCGCCGTTCAGCGAAATCGAATTCAGCCAGGCAGGCGCGGCGAGCTGCAACCGCTCGTCCACCGTGATCACGTTGCTGCTGCCGCTCTCCACGCCACTGGCGTCGACCGCGGTCACCATGTATTGGAGACGCGGGACGCCATTGTCGTGGAACGTGTTCGACGTCGTCTCGCCACGCAGGTCGAACGACCCGCTGGTCGAAGCGCGGGAATAGATCCGATAGTTGGCAAGATTTGCGTCCGTGACGTCGTCCCAGATGAGCAGGATGCCGAGGGGGCGATTGGGATCGCCGCTGGGCTCGAGCTGATACGTCAGGTTGGCCGGCGTGGACGGACCGCTGCCGCCAGGTTCGACGAAGGCCGAATGGCAGGCAACAGCGGTCAGTAACAGCAGGGACAAGAACACGCGCATAAAAGCCTCAGGACGGGGATCGCCCGAGGTGTAAGCACGCCCTATGCCTGAAGCGAAGTTGCTGATTTTGTGGAGGTTACCGAAACATCAGCCGCTGCAATGTCTCCGTGAGAGGACAGGGCCGCTACTGCACGTAGGTGTTCTGATCGTAGTCGAACTTGATGTCCGGTTGGTCGGTGAGCGTGATGTTGAACGTGAAGGAAAAGCTTCCAGTCGCGGTCTTATGGAAGCTGAAAGCGGCCCGCCAGCGCCGGAGATTGCGCTGGAAGGTAAGGGAGTGGTCTGCGAACTGGCGCGTGGCGAAGTCATATGAGGTATACCAGGTCGCGCTCCAGTTCCGAGTCGGACTGAACGAGAGATTCATGGTCGTGGTCTGTCGACCGGGGACATGAAGCTGCTGCGGCGTCGTATCGGTCCGGCTACGCGTGCTCGAGAACGCGACGCTCAGCGTGAAGCCTCTGCCCCCGCCGACTCCACCCACACCGAGGCCCATGCCGGGCCCGCCCGGCCCGTACGGCGAGCGCGTCCCGCCCTGATAGCGCCGAAAGTCGTCGGAGCGCCCCGCCGGCTGAGCGCCAGACGTCGTATCGGGAGCCGGAGGCGGCGCGGGTTTGGGACGAAGCCCGAGCAGGCGGCCCAGACCCTGCAATGTCGCCGGGGTCACCGTAAATGACGCGGAGAGGTTTTGCAGGAACGGGCTGAATTTTGCCGAGTCGGTGCCGACCTGCCCCTTCCACAGATCGTGCGTGATCTGCAGCTGAAAACCGGGAAGTAGATCGGAGAGGAACGTGTTGCTGAGCGTGCCCGTCTGCCATCCGGTGTGATGGGCCTGTTTGGCCTGCTCGAAGTTGTAGCCGATGCCGCTCGTGTTGATGCTGAGCAGACGGATCTTGCGGGGCTCCTGCGTGCTCGACGTGTCGCCAGGCGGCGGCTTCAGCTTGGCCTCGAAATTCTGCGACAACCCGAAGCTGATCGTCTGTTGCGGATCACTGCGCGATCGGTTGGAGAGTCCGCTCGGGTCGATCGCGTGAGCAAAGGCGGGCGATACGCTGTCACCGGGCGCGTACTGGTAGCTGATCTGAGGCGAGATCGCATGCCGGATGCGCGCCAGTGGGCCGAAGCCGGGCAAAAAACCGAAAAAGGTGGGTGACACGCCCACGTTGAAGGACAGCCGCTTGCCCTGCCGCACGAATTGCCCGCCCGTGAACTGATTGCGAATCATGAACGGACCGCCCACCTGATTCTGAATTCCGATGCTCGGCTGCAGCTTCCAGGTGCTGGGGAAAAACGACGGCAGATTGATGCTCGTTTGCCAGTCCACCTGGGTCTCGAATGTCTCGTCGAACAGGACGCGGCGCACGGTGCCGGTGTTGTCCTGGAGCGGGACCTCGGTTCGGCCGTGCGTCCGAACATCGCTCACCGAGATCGAATTCGCCCAGTTCCAGCGGCCGATCCGTAGCGGGGTGTTGAGCGTCATGGTGGTGTTGCGATTGTCGTTGAACAGATGCAGCGTGTCGACGGGAAGCGTGTCGCGCCCGGGAATCAGCAACGTCCCGCTCGCGACGTGGAACTGCTGGAGATTCTGGTACGAGAAGCCCGGGGACCAGGTCATCCAGGGCGTGATGTTGATGGCGGCCGGCGTGAGACTGACCGTGGGAAATGTCTGCGACACGTTGTTGTTCGAGAGGTCCTGGGAACGACTGCCGCCGATATTGAGGGTGCCCCAGGAGAATTGCTTCGCGAAGTTCAAATTCGACGCGACCGTCGACTTGACCTCCCAGGGGTTGAGAGAGTTGCGCTGAATGAGCGACCCGTTCGTCGAGTAGTCGACGTGCGCATTGAACGACGTCCGCGAATTGAATCGCTGCGTGTGGTTCCAGCCGATCCGCGAATTGACCGCGGGGAAGTCGAGCTGCGACATGCGGGAGTACGTGAGCTGCCCATCGATGAAGCGGTCGATCCAGTGGTATTGCGCCTGCCCGTGAAACTGCACATAGCGACCGGCGAACCAGTCCCCCGTGACCAGGACGTCCACGTAGTCATTGAGCGCGAAGTAGTAACCGAGATCCGTGAGGTGGCGGGCATAGTGGCGCGTGGGACGCACCAGGTCGTTCAATCCGAACCGCGGGAAGAGAATGCCGCTGCGCCGGCCCCGCCGAATGTCCTGAAAAATGAATGGCAGCCACACGATCGGCACGTCGCGCAGATACAGAACCACGGGACGGGCGATCATCGTGCTCTTGTTGATCCATTTCACCCGGCCCGCCGCAAAGTGGTAGTCGGGCACGGGCTGGGGGTCAGACGTGAAGTTGGCGGACCTGGCGTAGACGCGAGTCGAGCCGGAATCGATGGCCACGCCGCTGCTGCGCATGTACCACGTGACTCCGCCCTGCTGAAAATCGGTGAGCGCGTCCCGCACCGTGCCACGCCGCACGCAGGTGTCGTACCGCATCCCCTCCCCCACCAGCACGGTCCCCTGATCGAATAGCTGCGGGTCCCCCGAGGCATTGAGCTGGCAGCTCGCCTGGTGATAGCGAATCGAGTCCGCCTGCAGCTGCGTGCTCTCGCGCTCGACGTAGGCTTCCCGCCGCAGAAAAATCGTCTGGCTGTCGCCTTCGACGATGAGCGTATCCGCCACGTATCGCGTCGTGCGAAAGTTGGGGAGCTTGAGCAAGGAATCGATGATGGAATCTGAAGGCGGGAAGGATCGCGATGGGGCAGTCGGCAGGCCCAGCTTGCGCGCGGTCGAGGTATCCACGCTCTGGCCCCGGGTGGTGTCCTGCGCTCCTGGCGGCCGGGCTTTCGCAGCTGTGTCGCGCACCGCACGCTGCGGCGCCGTCGGCGCCGTCGGCGCCGCGGGCGGGGGAGGCGGGGGGGGCGGGGGCGGGGGCGTTGGATTTTGTGCGTGCAGCGATCCCACGCCCAGGAGGAATAAAACGAGCGTCGCCGCCGCCATCCGGCGGGCACGCCGCCGGCTCGCGATCCAGGCGCACCAGATGCTCGCCTCATAGAGCAGGAGCAGCGGTCCCAGCATCAATAGCATCGACACCGCGTCCGGCGGGGTCAGAATGGCGGCGAGGAACGCGGCGATCACGATAGCGTACCGCCGTTGCCGACCCAGGAACTGCGGCGTCACGATGCCCAGGGCCGCCAGAATCGTCACCACGAGCGGGAGCTCCGCAATCAGACCGCACCCGACGACGAATGGCACCGCCATGCCGAAGTAGCGGTCGATCGTGATCATCGCGGTAAGGTCGCTGCGCTGGAACCCGAGCAGCACTTTCAAGGCGGCGGGCAGGAGCCACTGATAGCACGCGATCGCGCCCGCCAGGAACAGCACCACGCCTACCGCCAGCGCGGGGACGATCAAGCGCTTCTCACGCTCATAAAGCGCGGGCGCCAGGAACGCCCAGATCTGGTAGATGACGATCGGCGAAGCGAGCAGACTGCCGAGGGCAAACGCGACCTTCAGCGTGAGCATGAACGGCTCGGCGGGGCTCGTGAAGACGAGCCGGCCGCCGGGAAGGTAGGGCGCGACCGGCCGCTTCAGCACTTCGATGATGTCGACTTTCCCGAGCAGCCACCAGCCAACGATCGTGCACACAAAGATGGCGAGCAGGCTCCACAGAATGCGCCAGCGCAGTTCCTCGAGGTGATCGAGAAACGGCATCTCACCGCGCGGGGGCGGCGGAGGCGTGGGGGGCGTCATTGTCGGGGGTACGGCCAGCGCGTGGGCCTGCTAGGGCCGGAGGCGTTGCTGATTTTGCCGCGCGAGATCGGCCTCGGGGGAGCGCGGATACCCCGCGATCACGCGAGAATAGAAGGTCCGCGCCAGCGCCTTATCCCCGTGCTGCTCAGCGAGGACGCCCTGCTTGTACAGCGCTGACGGAGCGCGCGGCGATTTGGGATAGGTTTTCACCACTTGATCGTACACCGCCGCGGCGGAATCGGGTGCCGACTGTTCGAAGCTTTCACCGATATAGAACAGCGCATCGGGCGCGCGCTCATGCGTGGGAAACACGCGCAGGAATTCCCGGAACCCCAGCCGGGCGGTCGAGAGACTGCCGCGCCGGTATTGCTGCAGCGACAGGTCGTACATCTGATCGGGACCGGGGCCCGCAGGGTTGCCGGAAGGACCGACGGGCGCTCCCCCCGCTGGGGCGGCAACACCCTGGTCGGCCTGCTGTGCACGCGATTCAATTCGCGACCTGAGCTCGGTGAGCCGCTGCTGGCTCTGGCCCGTCAGCTCCTGCACCGACACCAATTGCTGCTGCACGGAGAGCAGCTCCGTCCGCAGATCACCGCGCATTTGGACGAGGTAGGCCTGCTGCGTCGCGAGCGCCTGCTGCAGCAAGCGGACGGCGGCCAGGATCGTGTCCCGTTCCGCCGCCCGTGCCGCATCGCTCTTGGCGAGGTCAGCCTGTAACGCCTGGACCTGGAGCTCGACCTTCCGGACGTCCCCTTTCAGGGCGCAGCCGGCGGCGAGCCCCAGCGCCAGAACGGTTGCACTACGGACGGCGAATATTGTCGCCGCCGCTGATGATTTCGAATTCGTCACGCCGGTTTTGCGACCACGCGGACTCGTCGTGGCCGTCCACCAACGGTTTCTCCTCGCCCCACGACTGAGTTTCGATCCGGCTCGCATCGATGCCGTGGCTCACGAGGTACTGCTTCCCGGACTGCGCGCGGCGGTTGCCCAGGGCGAGGTTGTACTCGTCCGAGCCACGCTCATCGCAGTGACCGCCGATCCGGATGCGGAGCTCGGGGTTCGCCTGCAGAATCGCCACCTTCTGATCCAGTGTGGCCGCGTCTTCGGGACGGATGTTCGACTTGTCGAGATCGAAGTGAATCATCGCCGCTAACGTACTGCGGACCTCTTCGCCCGAGCGCGCCAGGGCGGCCAGAGAATCCGCGCGGCGCTGCGCCGCGATGCGCTCCGCCTCCGCCTGCGCCTGGCGGGCCCGTTCGGCCTCTGCCGCCGCGATGGAATCGCGCACCCGCTGGTTCTCGGCCGCGGTGTCGACCGCCGGCGTCGTATTCTGCGGGGCCGGATTGCCGCCGCAGGAGGCAGCCGCGAACACGGCGGCGCCCAAACCGAGCGCGAGGAGCAACGATACGGATTTCATCCTGTCTCTCCGATCAGGGGGTGGAAGAAGTAGCCTCCGAAAGCCGTGGAGACCAAGCCGGCAAACGCGCGCCGCTCTGCTGCAGCAGTGGCCGTATTCGGCCGGTGTCGAGATCGATGATCCACAACTGGCGGTAACCCGACCGGTCGGAAACAAAGGCGAGATGACGGCTGTCGGGAGCCCAGGTCGGATCCTCGTTGCGCCCCACCGAGGTGAGCTGCCGGACCGTGCGCGTACGCACATCCAGCACGAACACCTGCAGTGTGCCCGCCACGTCCCGGTGAAATGCCACCGATTGCCCGTCGGGCGACCACTCCGGCGCGTTGGACGCCCCGGTCACACCGTAGTCGAATGGCGCGAACAACTGCTGGTCCGTTCCATCCGCCGCCATCACATAGATCTGCGGCAGACCCGGGCGCGTCGAGACGAACGCAATGCGCTGCCCGTCAGGGCTGAACGTCGGGGACAAGTTGTCTGAAAACCGCCCCACGGTCAAGCGGCGTAAACAACAATTGTTCTTGATGTTGATCGTATACAAATCAGTCCCTTCCTCGGTGGCGCGGCTAAACGCCATGGTCTGCCCGTCAGGGGAAAACGCCGGGGTGAAGTCGAGCGCCGATCCCGTCGTCGCCACGGCCGTGCGTTTGCCGCTCCCCATCTCCTGCAGGTAGAGCCACCCCTTTCCCGCCTGGAATTCCATGTAGGCGAAGCGCCGGCCGTCGGCGCCCCAGGCGGGCGACATGGCCTGACGATCGGTCGACGACACGAGCTTCTGATCCGCGCCGTCCTGATCGATCCGATAGACTTTCCCATCCTTCACGAACAGAATGCGCGTGGCCGCGATTCCCGGCGTGCCGATTGCCGCCTGCAGCGCCTGATCCGCGAGTCGATGGACCGCCTGCCGGAAATCCGGATCAGACGATCGTGGCAACTGCACCCGCACGGACCGGCGAACGCTAGCCGCCGCGATGTCGTGCAGCGTCGCCACCGTCGTGTCACCCGCCGCCGTGATGTCGAGCGCGAAGTCCGCACCCAGCGCCTGGTAGAGCGGATAATTCAGCGCGCCCGCAGTCGCGCCTTTGGTCGCGGTCGATCCACCGGCGCTCGATCGCCTCGGTCCTGTGGTACTAGCCAACCGAATGGAGTCTCCGCCAGGGAGCGTAATGACTTCGAAGCGATCGCCGTAATCGAGATCGCGCGCCACGATCACGCGTACGGAGTCCAGACCCTGTCCGGTGCGCGGCAACATCACGAGCCCAGGTCGAACGCCGGGCCGATAGATGATGCCGATGCGGACGCCACGGTCGATGGCTGATGTGTCCTGGGCGGTTAGGCGGTTGGGCGGTTGCGCGGCCAGGAAAACGACCGCAGCAACGCACGCTCGAACCGCCAAACCGCCGAACTGCTTAACCGCCCTCATTGGCGTTGACCCGAGAAGTAGAACCGCACGAAGAGAATGTCGGCGGCCCATCCATCGGGGAGCGCGCCGAATAGACGCCGGCGTCCCGCCTCCTCGATCACGCCCTGTGCCTCAAGGTCGAATGCAAAGTTGCCGGAGCGTCTGACGAATTGCAGGTCCGTTATGGAGCCATCGCGATGGACGAAAAACGAAACCTCCGCCTCAAGCGCTGTGCGCTGTTCAGGGCGTTGCCAGAGCCGTAGAACCTGCGACACGATGTTCTGCAAGTACTCCGGGAACGGAAATGCCACGCCCTCGGTGCTCACGGTCGCGACGTCATTCCCGGTCGAGGGCTTCTCGCCAGGGAGCGGCTGGTTCGTGGGCGTGGTGCGCGGCGCGGCCTCGCGACGCGTCTGATCTCGCGTCGGGGGCGGGGTCGCCCGCGACACGGTGCTCTGCGGACTCTTCGTCGCCACCGGCGCCGGCTTGTCCTCCGCAGGTCGCTCGAACGCTTCGGGCGCTTTCCGCGACTCCGTCTCGGCCGCTGGCGCCGCGATCAAGTGCACGCGATAGGTCGGCGGGAGACGCGTGTGGCCCGCGGGCCTGCCGAACAGCAGCACACCCACCACCCCGTGCACAAGGAGCGTGCCCGTCACCGCCATCCCTACCGGGGCCGGAGCCCGGCCGCGTCCTCTCATCGGTTGATCGTCTCCGGTTCGGCTACAAGTCCCACATCCTGGACGCCTGAGCCGCGAATCACGGCCAGCACCTGCACGACGCGTGCGTAGGCGACTCGACCATCGGCCCGCAGATACACCCCCGTGGGCCGTTTCGTTCGCACGAAGGCGGGGAACGTGGCTGCGAAATCCTCGTAAGACAGCCCAGCTTGATCAAGATAGATCTTGCCGTCCGCATCCACGGTTACGACGAGCCCCTGCTTCGGCTCGATCGCGCGGACCTGCGCGCGGGGCAGCCGTACATCCACACCGCCCTGCATGATCGGCGCGGTGATCATGAAGATGATGAGCAACACGAACGCGACGTCGACGAGCGACGTGACGTTGATGTCCGCGTTGAGCGGCAGCTCGCCGTGTCCGCGAAGACCGCCACCGCCACCGAGTAAGCCGGCCATCAGATCCGTCCTTCCCGTGCCAGAGTCCCGACGATCTCCTGGGCGAAGCCCTCGAGCTCGCCGGCGAACAGGCCCAGGCGGTTCACGTAGAGGTTGTACGCCATAACCGCCGGCACCGCCACCGCGAGTCCACCGACGGTGGTAACCAGCGCTTCCGCCACACCGGGCGCGACGGCGGTGATGTTCCCCGACCCGCCGACCGCGATCCCGATAAATGCGTCCATCACACCGAGCACTGTGCCGAGGAGGCCGAGCAGCGGACTGACGGAACCGAACGTCGCGAGCCAGGGGATGAACCGGGCGGCGGTGTCCCGCTCCGCCGCCACTTCCTTCGCCAGCACCATGCGCAACGCCTCGAGCTGTGTCGGCGTGAGTGTCGCCGCCGACGCCGCGGCGGGATTGGCCGGTGCAACCCCGGTGCCTTTCAGGCTTCCGGGCTTCAGCTCCGAGAAAAAGTGCACAGCCTCGCGCAGCAACCGATTGTACGGCGAGGGCGGTAACCGCATGGCGGCGTGGTAGGCGTCCTCGAGCCGCGGCGCCTTCTCGACCTCGGCGAGAAAACGGTCGCCCAGCTGCCGCATGCGGCGGAATTGCCACCACTTGAGGACGATCAGATACCACGACACCAGCGAGAAGACCGCCAGGATGGCGAGCACAAACTGCGTCTCGCGGCTGGACGTCAGCACCAGCTCCCACGGTGTCGTGGGGATCGCTCCTCGAACCTGTACGAGCACCCTAGCCTCCTCGGTAACCGTGGGGGTGATGCTGATGCCAGCGCCAGGCACTCCCCAAAATCTCCTCCAGACTGGAATGCGAAGCCCGCCATCCTAGCACCGTCGCCGCGCGGTTCACCGCCGCGACGAGCTCCGGCGGATCGCCAGGACGCCGGGGACGCTCGACCGTCGGGACGTCCCGACCGGTGACGCCGCGCGCCGCCGCGACGACCTCGCGCACCGACCGACCGGCGCCCGTACCGAGATTCACCGCCAGGGCCGCCGCGCCGTCGAGCCCGACGTCGAGCGCCCGCAGGTGCGCGTCGGCGATGTCCGCCACATGGACGTAGTCCCGAACGGCGGAACCGTCGCGCGTCGGGTAGTCCGTGCCGTAGATCTCGAGCCGACGCTTGCCGAGCGCCGCAGCCAGGACATTCGGGATCAAGTGCGTCTCGGGATCGTGGTCCTCTCCCCGCACGTCCGTTGCACCGGACGCGTTGAAATACCGCAAGCTCACGACACCCATCCCGCGCGGCGGCCCAGCCTCCACGAGCAGCTGCTCGAAATCCCGCTTCGTCTCGCCGTACGGATTGACCGGCCGCTGCGGCGCGTCCTCGGTGATCGGAATCGTCGCCGGGTGGCCGTACACCGCGCACGAAGACGAGAACACGAAGCGCCGGACCCTGGCCCGGACCGCCGTCTCCAACAGTACACGGGCGGCCGTCACATTGTTGGTCACATACTTCTGGGGCTCGGCAACCGACTCGGGCACCAGCGCGAAGGCCGCCAGGTGGATAATGGCCTCGATGCGCTCGCGTTCGAGCAGGGCCTCGACCAGCTCGCGATTGCCGACATTGCCCTGGATGAAGCCAGCGCCCCGGGCCACCGCTTGCCGGTGGCCGGTACTGAGGTCGTCGAGTACGACCACGCCATGCCCCCGCTCGAGGAGCTGATCTACGATTACGCTGCCGATGTATCCTGCACCGCCGGTGACGAGGATCCGCGCCGTCACGCGGGTGGCTCCATCCCGAACAGCCGGCGCATGGCTTCCAGCAGGCCGTAGCCACGGCCCGCTTCAGCAGCCGTCTTCAGAGCGACGGTCGGGTGGTGCAGGAACTTGTTGAGCAATGCCTCGCTGAACTGTTCCACACGGGCCCGATCCTCGGGGCTGAGGTGGCCCAACTGTCGGAGCGCCCGCTCGAGCTCATGGGCGCGCAGGTCATCCATCCGCTGCCGGAGCTCCTTGATGGTCGGAACGACGCCGAGGCCGCCGTACCAGGCCCAAAAGAGATCCGTTTCTTCTTCGACGATTCGCTCGGCGGCGGGGATCTCGTCGCGACGCCGGGCGGTCGCGTGCGCGGCGACTGTCTGCAAATCATCCACGTCGTACAGGAACACGCTCTCGAGCTGAGCGAGTGCGGGGTCGACGTCGCGCGGCACGGCCAGATCCAGAATACAGAGCGGCCTGCCCCGCCGGGCGCCTCCCCCAATCACCCCGCCGACGCGCTCCCAGGTGACCACGGCGTGAGGCGCGGCCGTCGAGCAGATGGCGATGTCCGTCGTCGCAAAATGTGGCCATGCCTCATCCAGCGACACCGCTCGCGCCCCCAGTCGCTCGGCGATGGCGCGAGCGCGCTCCGGCGTGCGATTCGCCACCAGCGTGATCTGCACGCCTTCATCGTTCAAACACGTCGCCGCGAGCTCCGCCATGTCCCCGGCGCCGAGGATCAGCGCGCTGCGGCCGGCCAGGTCTCCGAAGATCTTGCCCGCAACGGCGACCCCCGCGGACGCAGCCGAGGCGGTGCCCATGCCGAGGCCTGTCTCCGTGCGCACGCGTGATCCCACGTGCAACGCCGTCTGGAACAACCGATGCAGCACGGGACCGGCCTGGGCGCGCGACGCTTCCCAGGCTTCTCGGACCTGTCCCTGGATCTGCGACTCACCGAGAATCATCGAGTCCAACCCGGAGGAAACGCGGTAGAGATGGCGCACGGCGTCGCGATCGCGCGCGATGTAGCCGTACTCGCGCGCGCCGCCGGCGGAGGCGCCGGGCAGCCGCTCCCCCAACAGTGACCACACCGCCTCGAGCGCCGGCTCGTCGTCAGCAACCAGATAGAATTCGGTGCGGTTGCAAGTGGAGAGCAGCACACCGCCGCTGGCGCCAGCGGCCATGACCCGCGCCAGTGCCCGCGGCACTTCGTGCGCGCCATGAGCAAAGCGCTCGCGCACGTCGAGCGGCGCAGTCCGGTGGTTCACGCCGACGACTTTGATGCCCCCGCCCCCGGCCATGTCCGTCTGACCCGTCACAGGAATCGCTCGGCGCCGGGCTGCGTCAGCTTGAGGGCGACGTACACCAACAGCACCGCGCCGAAGCCGGCGATGCTGGCGAGGGCGGCGCGCCGGCCGGCCCAATGGCGCACCACGCGGACCCAGACGGCCCACCCGAGCACCACCCACGTGAAGATGCCCCATACGACCTGGGCCTTCGCTACGTGCAGGCCGCCGGAGAACTCCGCGCCATATCCCAGCGCAAGCAAAACGCCGAGCGTCAAGGCGGGGAAGCCCGCCACCAACGCGAACCGATTGAGCTGATCGAGCCGCTCGAGCGGCGGGAAGAGCTGGAAGACCTGACCGAAGCGCCGAGCCTTGAGCTCGCGGAACTGCAGGAGATAGAGCGCCGCCGCGATGAACGCGAGCGCCATCAATGCGAGCCCGAGGACGCTGAGCGCAACATGCAAGACGAACCACATGTTGCGCGCGGCCGCGGCTTCAGCACCGGGCGCCAGGCCGCTGAGGATCGCGAGTCCGACCAGGCCAGTCGCGAGGGGTGCCGCAAAGAAGGAGACCGCGGAACCGCGCAGCAACCGTTCGCTCGCGAGCTGCAACAGGACAAGGCAGAGCGCCAGCATCGAAAGCGCAGGGCCGAGACCAACGAGCGTAAGCTGTGAGATCGCTACGACGTGCACCGCGGCGCCCGCGCACGGCAACGCGATGGCCAGTGCGCGCGGCGCGGCGCGCAATCCCATGAAGGGCGCCAATACCAGCGCCGTCGCCAAGCCATACAGCGCCAAAACAATGAGATGCAGGGTGACAATCACGGCAAGTACGGGCCGGGCCCAGGATGCTGGGCCCGGCCGCTTATCAGGAGGGCATCTTCTTGACTAGCCGTACCGGTAGTCCCTGGTCCAGTGCGGGATTGCTGATTTGCAATAATAGCCCGGTGGCGGACCGTTCGCGGATGTGCACGATCATCATGACTGCGCGCACTTCCTCCGACGCCGCGCCCGCGAAGCCCTGCGCCGGCTTGTACACCTCGAAGATATCGCCGATGGTTACGCCGTCGCGGCGGCCCTTGTCGATGAAGTAGAATTGTTGCGCTCCCGCAATGGGATGCGGATCACGCGGCCCGAGCAATCTCCCCGTGAGCCCTTGTGCCACGGGTGTGGGCCGCACCTGCCCGGGATCGCGGAACGGCTCGAGTGGCATCGCAACGTGCCCTTCGTGAATGCGCGCGAACTGCACAACGACCTGCGAGAGCACCTGGCGCTCCTCGATGGACGTCACGCGCGCAATGCCGACTGGCACAACGATATCGCCCCAGTTTCCGAACGTGAATCCCGGATCGAGGCGAGCCAGCAACAGCGAGTCACCCACATGGTACGAGGCGTTGCGCGGCGGCCGGATGGCGATCTCGTCGAACGTCGTCGCCGAGGTGCGCTCCGTCAGCCGGTGGATCGCCGGCACCGCGGTCGCACCAAGCACCTGCCCCCACGGCAGCCGTTCCGCTTCACTGAGAAAGCCCGCCGCGTAGAACTCGCCGGCACGGATCGGGCGGTACGGTTGATGCACGTACGCCCGCAGCACGTCCTGGACTACCTGCTGATTCGTGCGCCGGCGGTCGAAGATCGTCTCGTAGCTCTCGGCGACCGTCGGTGGCGGCGGCTCGACGATCAGCTGCGTGGTATCGGCGGGGATCGTATCGATCGGCGCGACCGCCGTATCGGTCGGCACGACGGCAGCGATCGTATCCGCCCGCACCGTGTCTGCCGCGGCCGACGTCGTATCCGGGGCCCTCACGACGGTGGTATCACCACCCTGGGCGACGGTCACTACCTCCGAGAGATTCAAGACCTCACCGGGATAGATCCAGTGCGGATCTTCGATGACCGCGGTGTTGAGGCGGTAGATCTCAGGCCAGAGCAGCGGGTCGTTGTAGTACATCTGCGAGATCGACCAGAGGGTCTCACCGCGGACGACTGTGTGACTGGAGGGGACCTGCCCCTGGAAAGCGGCGGCCGCTTGGGTCGTGTCCTGTTGTTGGACCGCGTGGGTGGTGTCCTGCGCCGGCAGGACACACCACATGAGCGGCAACGCCGCCAGGGCCAGTATTGCAGCGCGACTAGAACGGCAGATCGTCGTCCTCCTCATCCAGCGCCTCCGGGAACGCGTCGAGCGATTCTGGGGCTTTGCCGCCAGCCTCCGCTGCACCCTTCACTGCTCCCGCTCCCACCGGAGCGGCTCCGCCTCTGGCGCCCAGCATGATCAGCTCGCGCGCGATAATCTCGGTGACGTAGCGCGTCTGCTTCTCGCGGTCTTCCCAGGTCCGGTACTCGATCCGGCCCTCGATGTAGACCTTGTCGCCCTTCTTGAGGTACTTCTCGCAGACATCGGCCAGGCCTGATCCGGTCTTGTTATTCCAGCAGATAACTCGATGCCAGTCCGTCTTTTCCTGCTTCTCCCCACCGGTGCCGGTCCACTGCCTGCTCGTTGCCACCGACAGCGTTGCCACGCGGGAGCCGTTATTCGTGCTGCGCACCTCGGGATCGGCGCCCAAGTTCCCGATCAGGATGACTTTATTGAGACTGCGGCTCACAACAACCTCCGACGATTATGCAGGTCTGGGTCCAAGGGTGCCCAACACTATATAAATCGCAAGTCGTTCTGTCAATCAAAGATACGCCACTTGTACCAAAGTTATGCATCAAGTCTGAGCACGATGGCGTCCTCGACCGGGCGCCGGTAGTACTCCTTCCGGCGGCCCACCTCTTTGAATCCGTGCGCCGCGTACAATGCGCGTGCCGGCGCGTTGGATTCGCGAACCTCGAGGTAGATCTGTCTGGCCCCCCGACCGCTCAGCACGTCGAGCACCCGTTCCACGAGGGCCCTTCCCAACCCCCGACGACGGCCCTCCGGCGCCACCGCCAGGTTCAGGATCTCGCCCTCATCGGCCGCGTCGATCGCGACGACATACCCGGCAACTTCGTCTGCGCTCTCGGCCACCAGGAAGACCGCGTCTGACGCGATGCAGTCGCGAAAATCCTGGGTGGACCACGGGTCCGCGAACACGCCCTGCTCGATCGCGTGCACGGCGGAAACGTCGGAGAGCTTAGCGGGACGAATGTGGAAGGGGTCGTCCGTGGATCGCCTCCCATTTCACCTGCGCTTCGGCCGGACGCCCGTACACAGGCTCGCCGATCGCCGGATAGCCGACGGTTGGGGCCAAGGCCAAGAGTGATCCCGCGACGGGCGGCAACGACTCCAGCGCGAGCGGCGGCCGTCCCATCCAGCTCGCGATCTCCTCCCGATACCGATCCGCACCGTCACCAACCGCTAGCGCTGGAGTCACCGTCGTAGCGGCTGCGAGTGTCGCGATCGTGAACAAGTCCGGGGCAACGAGCGTCTCGACTCGACCGGGATAAAACGCGAAGATCGCCCCGTACACCTGACCCCTCAGCGCGTCGAAGCACGCGGCTATTGGCCCTGTGCTTCCCACTGCGGCGGCATGCGCCGCCCCGAGCAGAGACGGAACGGCGACGATCGGGAGGTCGCGTTCGTGCACCAGACCCTTCGCCGCGGCCCAGCCAATCCGCAGGCCCGTAAAACTCCCCGGACCATCGCCGACGACGATGCCGCCGATTTGACCGACTCGCGTTCGAGCGGCGGCGAGCACCTGCTGGATGACTGGGAGGACCTGTGCGGCATGTTGGCGCGCGCCGCGAATGACGCGCACAGCTTCAATGTGTTCGGCCGATCCGATCGCGACACTGGCGACATCCGTTGCGGTGTCGATGGCGAGCCACTGCGTGCTCATACGTGCGCGACTTCGTTCACAACGCGTCGCGCGGGATCGGCGTCGTACGCCAACTGGAAGTGCCGATCGAGCGGAGGGACCCAGGACCCCGCGCGCTCGGGCCACTCAATCAGGACAATCGCGCGCTCCCGCGTCATATCGTCGAAGCCGAGATCGCGCGCGTCATCGGGCCGGCGCAGGCGGTAGCAATCCACGTGATAGACAGGAACGGGACCGGCGTCGTAATGATGAACGAGCGCGTAGGTGGGACTCGTGGCGCGCGCCCGCGCCCCCAGACCGCGGCAGATCGCCTGGACGAGGGTGGTCTTCCCGGTCCCCAGCTCTCCCGACAACCCGATTACCGCGGGGGCGCGGAGCTGGCGGCCGAGGTCCTCACCGAACCGGCTGAGCTCGCTCGCGGAGAGGCGCATCGGCCTTGAGCTCCAGGAGCTGATCGCGCAGCACCGCCGCCAGCTCGAAATCGAGCTCCTCGGCGGCGGCCTGCATCTGTTGCTCCAGCATGCGGATGAGAGTCTCGCGCTCGCCGGCGTCGGCGGGGCGGCGGATCTCGCCGGCACCAGGCTTCCCGACCCGCGCGTCGGCGACGCGGGTCACGAACCGGATATCGAGCACCGACTTCACGATGGACCGCGGCGTGATGCCATGCTCGACGTTGTGGGCAAGCTGAGTTTCGCGGCGGCGATCCATCTCTTTCAGCGCGCGCTCCATCGAGCCGGTGACGTGATCGGCGTAGAGAATGGCTCTGCCGCTGACGTGCCGCGCCGCTCGGCCGACAGTCTGGATCAG
>Ga0209158_1000173_pt1 | contig 51450 bp, 41 predicted proteins | sample GraSoiAngelo_140_FD_185897 | JGI IMG/M metagenome (GOLD analysis project Ga0209158, IMG submission 185897) | Grasslands soil microbial communities from the Angelo Coastal Reserve, California, USA - 14_0929_12_30cm (SPAdes) (version 2) | ecosystem: Environmental > Terrestrial > Soil > Grasslands ...
CATGCGAAGACCGCGCCGCCGACGAGAAGGAGCAGGAGGGCGCCGGACAGGAGGTCTTCCACGTCCGTGAAAGTTCTCCCGCCGCGGTAATATAGGCTCCCCGCCGGTTATCACAGGCGACACTACTGCGCGCGGCACTTTCACTGATTGAACGTCTCAACCTTCTCGAACGTCTGCTTGAGATATTTGATCAGTACGTCGCGGTTCCGCCGCAGGTGGCTCTCGTACCACACGCGGACGAGGTCCGCGAAGAGCCGGTGAAGGTCGTCCACTTCCGCGTGGTCGAGCGGCTGATCGTAGAGCGTGTGGATCATCCAGATTCGCTTCCACCCGCTGTACTTGTAGTAGTGTTCTCCTTCGCAGTACTCGAACGTCACCCGGAGATGGACCTTCCCATCGACCTCGATGTAATTCACCTTGAGCGCGTCGCCGACGCGGCCTTGATCCATCGAGCGGTCGAGGAGTTGGATCGTCTGGACGGCGGCCGGGTTGAAGCCGGGTCGCCAATGCCAATCTCCGTCCGGGAAGGTGTCCGGGAAGACGGCCCAGTTCGTATACGACGGCTCGAGGGCGAAGTGGACGTTGATCTTGTTGAACCGCTTCCAGACCTTCCAGAAGTCCTCGATCAGGGTCTTGTTCAGTTCCAGGCGGGCGACGTTCTGTTCCCCGACGTCCTCGATGATTTCCTTCGTCTTCTTCTCCAGTTCCGCGTCCAGGGAGGAGAACCAATCATCCCCCTTGGCCTTCTTCGCCGCCACGGCCAAGTCCCTTCACCGCGGCTGAATGAAATCTCGCGTTATATAGGTATTTGTCCGCTGCACATGGAGGGAGACGTCTGTTCGGCGGATGCGATTTCCGTGACCGCATCGAACGCGGGGAACGCCGCGCTGAAGTCATCGGCCGTGAATTCGATCCTTGTACCGCCGATTCGTCGGACGGTCGGGACGACTTCCGTTCGCCCGGTACGCCTCACCTTCCTACTTCGGGTCCGTCTCCGGCTCGCTGACGATCCCGCACATGCCCGCCGTATCGATTGAAGCGAAGCCTTCATCGAGTCCCCTCCCTGTCGGGAGTAACCCGGTCGCTTCACGCTCGTCACGTCCGGTCTGAATCACGTTGCGGATTGCCTAGCACACGTTTAAGATGTGAAGCGTTCACAACACACCTTATCAACCGGGGACTGGCCCCGAGGAGGAGTTAGACCCCACCATGGCAACGAAGAAAGCAACGAAGAAATCCAAGAAAGGCAAGCGCTGATGATTGACTGCGCCTGAGTGTCGTTGTGGAGACTTTCACTTTTTCTTCTCTTTTTTCTTCGGTCTCTCGCCTTTCGATCGGAGAAAGGCCTCGAGACTTGTGCGAACGGCATCGCTGACGATTTTTCCGTCCGCGCGGCCCCGCACCCGTTCCATCACGCGCCCCATCAGCGCCTTCTCGGCCGCATCCCCCCGAGTCGAGATGAGATCCTCGGAGTCCCGAATCACCTGGTCCACGATTGACTGGAGATCCCCGCGGCTTAGTTGCACCACGCCGAGGGTCGCCAAGGCCTCCGATGCCCGTGCGCGCGTCCCCGCCATCTCCCGCACAAGACCCGGGAGGGCTTCCTTCGCGAACCGGCCTGCCTTCAACAACGAAAAGAGTTCCCGCAGGTGATCCAACGGAATTCCATCGACGTCAAGCCCTTCGCGGCGAAGCTCGCCGAACGAGTACAGGAGCACGGAAGCGACGAGGGTCGGTTCTCCGAACTCCCGCGCAATCGTCTCGAAGGCATGATGACTCCCTTCTTGGACGAGCTGTCGGGCCTGCTGCTCATGGATCCCGAACTCCCGAGCGAGTCGCGCAATGGTTACCTCTGGCTTCTCCGGCAGGTGCTCGCGGATTTTTCGGAGTCGGTCCGTCGTGACCCGAACCGGGGGCACGTCGGTCTCCGGATACATCCGCGCTTTGCCCGGGAGAGGACGGCTGTATGCAGTAGTCCCGTCGGGCCGTGGCTCCCGCGTCTCTGGGGGGACGCCTGACAGCGCGGCGATCGCCCGGGGTCTCATCTCGTCGAAGGCGGCACGCGCCTTGCCCTCCGCCTCCGCCACGAGGACGAACGCGTCGCGGTCTCCAAGGCCCCACGCCGCTCGGACCGCCTCCGTTTCCTCCCGCGAAATGCCATATCCGGGCAGCTCGTCGGAGTGGAAAATCCCGGCCACGCCCGCGATCCGTGCATGGGCCGCGAGCTCCGGGCCCAGCTTGCCTTTCAGGAGGCCCGCAAAACCCGGAAGGGAGCACCCGAGGACGACGCCTCCCTTCGTTACGGCGGCTCGGACGACCTTCGACTCGGTCCTGCCGAATGCCGACGTGACGTTGCGGAGATCCGATGGCACGGATCGGACGCCACGTTTCCCCAGTTCCGCGGCGGTCTCGAGGAGCATCCGTTGCCGCTCGACTTCCTTCTCCACGAACGTGGCGATCATTCGGAGATCTTGAACTCCCTTGATCTCAATGCGAGCGCCGCCCAGGATGGAGACGTTGAGGTCTTCCCGAATCGTCCCGATCCCGCGCATGACTTTGCGCGTCGCGCGGAGCAGGGACCCGAACGCCAAGGCGACCTCCCGCGCTTCGTCCGGGGTCGCGATGTCCGGGGCCGTCGCGATTTCCACGAGGGGGATGCCCAATCGGTCGAGCCGATACACGACCTCGTTTTCCGCCTCGCCAAGCTTGCGCGCGGCGTCTTCTTCCAGGAGGATCGTCGGCACGCCAATCCGTTTTCCGTTGACCGCCAACTGGCCGTCGAGGGCTACGAGCGCGGACCGCTGGAAGCCCGCCGTGTTCGATCCGTCGATCACGATCTTCCGCATGAAGTCGACCTCGTTCACGGGCTTCGCGTCCAACAGGAGGGCGATCTCCAGCGCAATGTCCAGGGCCTCCGGGTTCGGCGGATGGGGCGGCTCTTCGTCCGCCTCGACGAGGCAGGAGTTCGGCGTCGTCTCGTACACGAAGGTGAGACGCCGCCTCGCTTCCTCGATGGCCGCCGCATCGACCTCCCCGAGCTCGGACTGCGTCGGCCGAAGCCGTCGACGGAATCTCTCCCCGCCCGGAGCGTCGACGAGGACCGACGCATCTTCGCAAAAGAGCTTGTGCGTCGCCAGCTGCTGGTGGATTTCGAGCCCGACCTTGAGGCCCACCGTGCGGTAGTCCATCTAGGTCCCCAGAAGGAGGGACGCGATTAAGCCTTTCTTGCGACCGCACGTCGTTCCGCCCGCTGTCGATTCTCCTCCGAGAGGAGCGCACCGACGATCGTTCGCTTTAGGGCAGCCAGGTCGCGACCCTTCTCCAATGGCTCGAGGACGAACGCCACACGCACGATGCTCGGATTCGGGTCCTCGCCCGGTGGGCTGTTGTCAAACCACAGCCGGACCCGCTCCGATGGGAGCAGAATCGGATCATGCGCTCTCGGGAACGATTTCGCCCGGCCGGCCGGTGGAGTGTGCTGCCAGGCGAACCCGTGCGCGTCAAGAGCCTCGAGGACCACCTGCCAGAGCCGTTCGCTCTGCCCGACCGCATTTTCGGCTTCGAAGATGATGTCCAGTGACCACGAGCCAACCAGAGCCCTCGGCACCAATCGAAGAAGGATGACTGCGGCGACCCCGACACCCAGGACGAGGACGATTCCGAGCATCACGAGATATCGAAGATCCTTCGACCAGAGGAACGCCACGACGGCGATGCCAGCGAGCATACCGAACGGCAGGCCCACCGGGATCCCGAGGAGAAGGCGATAGCCGTTGTACTGCCACTGACGACCGGATTGCACCCTCCGTTTGACGGGGTTCAACGACGGCCCGAGATTGCCCCAAGAGGTTAAGCGCTTTGCAGAAATGTCGCCGCGGAGACGTCCGTCGACCAGCAGCCGCACGGAGGCGAGCGCGATTCGAACGACCCACTAGGGCGTCTCGGGACCCGGTTTCACTTTCGCAAGCGTAGCCTCGAGTTCCGCGACGCGAAGGTTGGACTGTTCCAACTCACGCTCAAGGTGCTCGATCCGCGCGCCCGCCTCCTTGAGTTCCGTCCACAGGATGTGGTATCGCCGGCTCGCGCGGTATTCGCGGAGGGGCTCGGGGTCCGCCGGCTCCGGCTCGCCGTCCGTTGAGAGGAGGTTCTTCACGTAGAAATCGCGGTCGAGCTCGGGCATCGCGGCCATGCGCAGCAGGAGGTGGTGTGGGTAGTCCGGCTTCAGGGTGGACGCGGCCCGTAGCGCCATCAGGACCGCGAACTCACCGCAGCAATTGAAATCCCGCGTCGGGGCGTGGTTTTCCCCGTGGGTCTCGCGATGCATCTGGACGAACATCTCCCAGATGCCTTCGTACTCGGTCACGGCGGACATGAGCAATCGGTCTGCAAACACAACGCGGGGCGATGTACCTTTGGAATAGTCGCAAGGTCGCGACTGGGACCGATGGCTTCTTGTTCTCCGCCTGCGAAGGGGGCAGTCGATGGGCCGGGTCTTTGATTTCGCGAAACGGCGAATCGCCGGGTACATCGTCTTCTGGATTTTGGTTTTCCTGTTCGTGGGCTTGTTCTACAACGGGGACCCACCCGCCCAGGCGGCCGGGCTCTTCGTCCTCTCCTTGGCGTTCATCGGATCGCTGCTCTTCACCCGGCGTATGAAGCGAAAGCAACGGGAGCGCCGGCAGGCCGCACAGCAGATGGGCGGTCGCTAGCGATCCTCCTCTCGATATGGAGAGCGCAACGTGCCTTCCTCCCGCTTCCGGCGGTGCTCCTTCTCCTTCTTGAGCCACGCAAGCAATCGAGACGCCGCACCGAACGGCCGGAACTCGAAGACGACCTTGCCATGTTCCTTGTCCTTGGTGACGAGGAGTACCCGCTTGCGCTTCGGAACGACATCGATGGTCTCCTCAAGCGGAATCTCGTGGTAGCGTTTCCCTTTCTTGCCGCCCGGTAGATCGAGCCATTCCATGTCTAGCAGGAGAAGCCGCCGCCGGGTCTGCCACACCCATCCTTCTCGTTGCTCGACGAGCGTTTTTTTGGCGAGGGCCACGGGTTTGAAAATGAGATACTTGAGGGCCCGGTATCCGATGATCTGATCGCCGCCATGGAGGACGGGCTCATTCGCATCGGTGAGGACGACCCCCACCTCACCGACTTGGTCGATTTTCATCTAAACGTGCCGAATCCCAGGCGCGGGATAAGCTTAACGAGCGCGCCTCGAGTGCCGTTCACTCGGCGAACTCGTCGAGGCCGATTCTCGGGTTGATCTCGCCGGCGACGTTCGTCGCCATCGCGCGGGCGACCTCGGCTTGCTCGCGGGTGTGTCCGAGGACCCACATCAGTTTCACGTAGGCCGTCTCCGGCGTCATGTCCTGGCCCTCGATGACTCCCGCCTTCAAGAGGTCTCGGCCCGTGTCGTACACGCGCATGCTCACACGTCCCTGGAGGGTCTGGGTCGTCATGACGACGGCCACGCCGTCGCGCGTCGCCCGATGCAGGATCGGGACCAGGTCGTGGGCGACATGGCCCAGCCCGGTGCCCGCGATCACGATGCCGCGAAGCCCCTGGAGAATCGCCTCAAGTTCGGTCGGCCGCTGGCCCGGATAAAAGGTCACGAGGGCGACCTTCATCTCGAGGGCGTCATCCACCTTCGTGGGGCCGCGGGCACGGGGGAGGGCGCGATCCGTCAGCTCGACCGTGCCGTCCGGGTGGACGCGGCCGAGCGGCGTCACGTTCAGGGATCGGAACGCATCCCTCCGGGAGGAATGCATCTTGCGGACCTTCGTGCCGCGGTGAATCTGGCCGAACGTGTCGCTCGTCTCCCCATGCATCACCGCGACGACTTCACCGAGGTTCGCAACGGAGACGTGGGCCGCGCTCAACAGGTTCGATGCGGCATCCGACGACGGCCGGTCGCTCGATCGCTGCGCCCCGACCACGACGACCGGGCCGGTCAGGTCGCGCACCATGAAGCTGAGTGCGGCGGTCGTGAAATGGAGCGTGTCCGTGCCTTGGGGGATGATGACGCCCGCGGCGCCGGAGCCGAGTTCCTTCGCCACTTCCCGAGCGAGGCGCTGCCAGTTCTCCGGTTTTAGGTTCTCGCTGAAGATGCTGTAGATGACCCGTGCCCGGACGTTGCAGACCTCTAGGAGTTCCGGGACGCTGAAGACGAGTTCTTCCGCTGTCACGGCCGGATGGACGGCGCCCGTTCGGTAGTCGACGTAGGAGGCAATCGTCCCTCCCGTTCCGAGGACCGCGACGATCGGTTTGTCTTTCGTCGGCGGAGGAAGCCGTCGGTCCGCCCGCGTCGCCTCGTGCTTCGCGGTGACCTCGACCGCCTCGATGTCTCCGACCGCGATGCCGATGTTGTACCCGCTCGGCAGCTTCACGGTGAGGATGTCTTCCCCGCTGAACCCGTGGTGGGGCATGAGCGTGCCCTCGTACCGCTCGCCCTTCGCGCGGACGACGACCGTGTCTCCTCCCTCCGCCTGCGCGCGATCGAGCAAGGCCCGCACGCGCGGCGGGTAGTCCATGGGACACCGAACCGGTCCGGCCGATATGGTCTTTGCGCCGCGAGGTTCGAGAACCCGGTTGCGTATGTCGACGCGATGAACCGGACGGCCCGTGACACCCTGAACGAGTTGCGATGGCGCGAGCCGAGTCGGCTATCCGACGCGCTGCTCTGGTACCGCGACCGGACCCGGTCGGAAGGCGTCGCCATGATCCGCGGCTCCGAGATCGTCGACCTCGAACGGCGGTACTTCACGACAGCTCGGGCCCGTCTGCCGTACTACAAGGTCGAGCGTATCGAGTGTTCCGGCGAGACGTTGTTCGACCGATCGCGGCGGCGTGACTAGTCGCTCGACCGGCCGAGGAGGACGCCCTGCTGTTGGAACCAGGCAGCCAGGGTGTCGCCGAGCTGCTGGAACTGCTTCTCCACCTTTCGGGCGCCGAGGTAACCGCCGGCCCAACCCGTGTTCGACTTCACCAGTCGCAGGACGGCGCCGTTCGGATTCGGGGCGATTTCGAAGTCGACGCCGTAGTATTGCGAAAGCGCCCCCAGCATCAGGTTCGCGCCTTTGCTGCCTTTCTCGGCCTTCCCTTTCGTCGGCCCGTCCCACTGGACTTTGAACCCGTTCGCACCGAATGCGTGCTGAACGAGGTTTTGGACGTTCTCGACGGCCCCTTTCACCTGGATGTCTGTGTACTTGGTGCCCATGGCTCCACCGGGAGAATACAGGAATCCATGAGGGCTTCAACGTTGTGGCGCCGAGCAGCTCGATCCGCGTGCACGAATCGTGGCCCGCGAGGCCGTAGGCCGGGTTGCCCCGGGAAGGGGGGGGCAGCGGGAGACACGTAGCCGTCCGGCTATCCCGTAGATTCCGGTCCCGCGTGTCCCGTCGCCGCTTAGTGCTGCCGGGTCTTCGGCATGTAGGGGCTTACCGCGGCGAGAATTGCACCGAGGAGCCCGACGACGCCGCCAATCGTTCCGGCTTGGTTGCCGGCGGCGAAGGCGAGGAGGATCACGCTCACCACTCCCGCCACGATGGCGCCATTCAGCAGGTTCTTTCGCACAATCGCCGCTGACACATACAGCGCTGCGCCCAGGACGATGTTGATGACGAGGCTCACCGCCTGAGTTTGCAGCGCGGTCCCGGTCGGAAGCTTCGGGTACCACAGGAGTCCAGTGAGTACGAGGGTCAAGAGAATTGTCAAGGCGCCTCCCAACATCAGCAGCAACTCGTGCGGCTGCTTTGTTGCGATCCGCGCCATGGTGTCTCGACCGCTCGTCTCGTAGCTGTCGTTCATTCGGGAGCCCAGAGACGCCTGCGTTTCATAAGCGTTCTACCCAAATTATCGGGGGTGAGAATCACCGTGCGCAATCGAGGTCCGTTTGGGGTCGATGTTTCGGCTTTTTGCCCGGAATCACGTTCTCGGAAATGTGAACCCGATGACCGACTTCCCCGACGAGGTCCTCACACGCACGAAGAAGGGCGAGATCGAAGTCCGCTCTCTGATCGACCGCGGCCGATATGTCCGGTACCGCTATCTCCATTCGGAGACGGGGGAGGTCATGGAAGGGGGGAAGGTCAAACTCGTCCTCCTCTCCGATGCAGGCCGTGCCGAGGAGTACTTCATCATCCCGACCAAGTCGAAGCGGGACCTCCTGATCCCCGCCGCCGAAAAAGGCGCGCGGAAAGTCTGGGACGGCACGAAGGCCGTCGATCTCTGACGGCGGCCTGGAATCACGGGGATTTTCGTAGAGGCGTTGGGGCGAGCTGAAGGAGGACGGCAGCATCGTCCGCAAAAGCTTTCAGGTCGCGCGCCGCCTCCTCGAAGGCGGCCCTCTCCTCGTTGGAGAGAGGCCACTCTTCCAAAGCGAGCACCCGTCTTGTCCCGACCACCGCGGGGACGCCGATCGCGACGTCCTGGACGCCGTACTCGCCTTGTAGGACGACGGAGCACGGGACGACTCGCGGCCGTGGACCGACGAGCGCGGCGATTAGGTCGGCCGTGGTTCCGGCGGGTCCGAATTCCGTCCCGCCTTTCAGCTCGACAATGCGGCCGCTTACCTCGCGGAGTCGTTGTGTGATTTCCTCCTTCTCTTGTGGCGACAAGGTCAGCCGACGGCCCTCCACCCTCGCTCGGCTGAACACGGGTACGATGCGTTGTCCGTGCTCGCCGATCGCGGTCGCGGAGACCCTCACGGCGGGGACTTTCAGGCGGTCCGCGAGAATCATCCGGAGCCGAAGAGAATCGAGGAGCGTTCCCGAGCCGAGCACGCGCGTCCGAGGCCATCCGGTAGACCGCCACGCGATCGTGGTCATGACATCCATCGGATTCGTCAGGACGACGAGGCTCGCGTTCGATGCGGCATGGGCGATTTCGCGACTGAGCTCGGCAACGAGCCCCGCGTTCGCGTGCAGGAGATCGAGGCGGGTCATCCCCGGTTTCCGACCCTGTCCCGCGCACAGGACCACGACCTCCGACTCGGACAGGTCGTCGAGCGACCCGGCTCGGATCACGGGTTGGGTCGAGAGGCGAAGTCCGTTGCGGATGTCCTCCGCCTGGGCCCTGGCGAGGTCCTTGACCGCGTCGACCAGGACCAGCTCGTCCCAATCGCCCTCTCGTGCGAGCGCGAACGCAATTGCGCCCCCGACTCTTCCGACGCCGACGACGCCCGCCTTCATGTCGGGACGACGAAGCAGCTAGGCGTCCATAAGGGCTCGCCCCCGGTTCTCCGTGAGAATTGCCTACGCGGGAAGGAGCTCGTAGACGATGCGGTCTGTCTCCCTCCCTTTCGACCGCCTCTCGAGGATGTGGACCTTCCCGATCTCCGATGCGTTCTTCAGGTGGGTCCCGCCGCACGGACAGTAGTCCGCCTCGCCGATCTGGATGATCCGCAAGCGCCGGACGGAAGCGGGGATGAGGTCCAAGAGGGCTCGATCCTCGATTTTGTTTTGGACGACGACGCGATCCTCTTCGAAGACTCGGATGTCTTGTCCGTTGGCGATGACCTGATTGCATGTGTCCTCGATTCGTTTGATATCCTCGGGCCCGAAGCTCGCCGGCTGAAAATCCACGCGGCTGTAGTCCGTGTGGATCTGGTTGCCGACCGTACGGGCTCCGAAAATCCGGAACACGAGGCCCGACATGAGGTGCTGGGACGTGTGCATGCGCATGTGCTTGTATCGCCGGTCCCAGTCGACGACGCCATGGACCTCGTCGGCCGCGGGCATCCGGTCCACGTGGTGACGGATCACGCCCTTGTCCTTCGTGACACGGACCACTCGCGACTCGCCCCCCGTCCATTGGAACATGCCCGTATCGTCCGGCTGGCCACCGCCCTCCGCGTAGAAGGCGGTCTGATCCAAGACGACGAAGTCGGGGCCGCGGTCGACGACTTTGGCGTCGAACTCGCGAAGGTAGCAGGGATCCGGATTCTGACCTCGGCGCTCCTCCATGTAGAGTACGCGCGTCGCCATTCGGCCCCGCGAACCGGCAGAACGGGATAAGGGTTCTCTCTCCGGGCGAACCGCGAGTATCCGTCCGCTCGTCAGGTCCGCACGGCCACCGACACGAGCCGCGGGCTGCGACCCCGGTCGTATTTCGCACCGAGCCGGAGATCGCCCCACCACTCGGCCGGTCGAAACCCTGCCGTTCGGAGAGCACGATCAAGTTCGGGTTTCGCCCAGATGCGAAGGGGCGTCTCGTCGAAACGAATATCGATCCTTCGGCCTTTCTGGACGACGGTCAGGAAGCGCGCCTGATGAATTTTCTTGCGGCGTTCTTGTTCGTTGAAGGCGAAAATCGCAACCCGAGTGCCATCCGGGGCCTGGTGGTCCACCACGGCCCGCGCGTTCTGTGGATGGCGGATCCACGCATCGAAGTTCGTCAGGTCGAGGACCAGCAATCCCCCGCCCCGCAGATGGCGGCGGAAGACGGCGAGTGTCCTTCGGACATCCGATGGGGATGTGACGTAGTTGAAGGCCGTCCCGAGGCAGAGCAGGGCGTCGAATTCGCGGCTCAGGTGGAGGGTCCGCATATCCGCTTCGTCGAGATCCGCGTTCCGTCCGACCGCCTTCAACGCGCCGCGGGCGACGCGGAGCATGTCCTTGGATCGATCCCGACCCACCACCTCGTACCCGCGCCTCACCAACGGGAGGTCCAACGCGAAGCTGCCACATGCGACATCGAGGACCTCATGGATGGGGCCGTACCGCAGGAAGAGATGTTGGAGGAACGGGTAGGCTCTTGCGGTTCGCGATCGATCGTACAATTGGTCGTAATACGGCGCGACCGCCCGATACCAGCGATCGTGGGCGTTCTCCCGTTCACTTCCCGAGAACCGCACGTGCGATGACGAGCCGCTGGATTTCTGACGTCCCTTCATAGATCTCCGTGACCCGCTGGTCGCGGTAGAGCTTCTCGACGACGTAATCCTTGATGAACCCGTAGCCGCCGTGAATCTGGACTGCGGAGTCGACCGCGCGGTGGGCTACCTCCGATGCGAACAGCTTCGCGACGCTCGACTCGTACGTGTGTCGCCGGCCCAAGTCCTCGAGGTGCGCGGCCTTGTAGGTCAGGAGTCGCGCGGCATCAATTTCCGTGGCCATGTCCGCGAGCTTCCACTGAATCGCCTGAAACTCCGCAATTTTCTGGTCGAACGCCTCCCGTTCGCGCGCGTACCTCGTCGCCTCCTCCAAGGCCCGTTGTGCGATGCCCAAGGCTTGGGCCGCGATCCCGATCCGCCCGCCGTCGAGGGTCGCCATCGCAATCGTGAAGCCTTTGTGCAGTCCCCCGAGGAGGTTGTCCTTCGGGATCCGCATGCTGTCGAAGCCGAGGGTCACCGTGTCGCTCGCGCGGATCCCCATCTTGTTCTCCTTCTTCAGGACGGAAAACCCCTTCGACGCTGCGGGCACGATGAAGGCGGAGATGTCGTGTTTCTTGGGACCCGTGCGAGCATACGTGATAATGACCTTGGCCACGGAGGCGTTCGTCGCGAACGTCTTGGTGCCGTTCAGGATCCACGCATCCCCCTCCAGCTTCCCGGTTGTTCGCATCGCGGCAGCGTCGGAGCCGCTCCCCGGCTCCGTGAGGGCGTACGCGCCGAGCCATTCTCCGCGGGCGACGCGGCCGAGATACCGCTCTTTCTGATCCTCGGTACCGTAGCGGAGCAGCGGCTCGCACACGAGGCCGTTGCAGACCGCCGCGATCACGCCGGCGCTTGCATCGCCGCGGGAGAGTTCCTCGATCGTGATCGCGTAGGAGACGGTGTCGAGGCCTGCCCCTCCGTACTTCTCGGGGACGAAGACCCCCAGGAGGCCAAGCTCCCCCATTTTCTTCGCCCAATCGTTTGGGAATTCCTGGCTCTCGTCGAACTCGTGGGATCGCGGGATGATTTCCTGCTCCGTGAAGTCGCGGACCGTCTTGCGCGTGATTTCCTGGGTCTCGCTCAGCGTGAAGTCCATCCGGGCGTCGAAGGTCCTGCCGCCGGATAAAATCTCCGCGGCCCCAACCTTGATTTCCCGCGAATCCCTCGCGGGGCACGTGGCCGTGACCCTGGAGCCCCTTCAGACGTCGGATGCCCATTCGTACTGGAGGACGTTCGTGGCGGGGCGCACGGATCTCCCGACGCGTGATCTGAAGGTCCATCTCGACCGTTTTCTCGCCCTTCCTCCGGAGGATCAGCGGTCGCACTTCTCGGTCAAGAGAGACGGCCGAATCATCGGGACCTTGCGGCTCGGCCCGTCGGAGATTTCGGGTTTCTCCATGGAGCCGGCGTTCGCCGGTGAAGCCGCCGTGACCCTCCTGAAAGCCGTCGACTTGCTCCGGGCCGGAGGCGCTACGATCATCACGGGGCAGTTCGAGGACGTCTATGAACCCGCGTTCACATCCCTCGGGTTCCGCCGCAGCTTCGCGCGGATGCGGATGGAAGCGCCGACGAAGCGGTCCGACGTGGTCAACATCAAGTTGCAGCCTCCCGAGGAGGCGGAGGTCCTGGGACTCACGGCGTTCCTGATGCAGGTCTACGACGGCCACATGGAGCAACAGCACGGGATTCACGTGGGCGCGGAGGAGGAGTGGCGGGGCTACGTGACGGGACTCTTCAAGGGCGATTCCGGGCAGTACATGCCCGACGCGTCCTACGTGGCGTTGGAAGGGAGTCGGATCGTCGGAGCGATCCTGATTACGCACTGGATGGGCATGCCCCTGGTCGCGGAACTCGGAGTCGCGAAAGACCACCGCGGGAAAGGATTCGGCCGGGGGCTGTTGCAAGCCTCGATGCATCGCCTCGCGGCACGAGATGAGCCGCGGCTCGCGTTGTACGTGACCATCGGCAACGATCCCGCGATTGCGTTGTACCGCAAGATGGGCTTTGTCCAGGTGGGGGGCGAATCGGTCACCGCGCGCCTCGAGGGCTGATTATTCTCACGGGTGAGTCCGAAGAGCGCAGACTTAAGCGCCAATCCGCCAGCATCGAGTCCACGGTCGATCCCGTGCTCGTTTCGGCGGAACAGTTCGTGATCCTCGTCTTGAGCATCTCTTGCGGCGTCCTCGGCACGTTCCTCGTCTCCCATCGAGGGGTCCGGATGATGCGCGGGGGCCTCCTGCATCGTCTGAGCATCGGCCTCGCGGCGGTCGGGATTGCCCTGAGCCTGAGCGCCGCGACGCGCATCCTGTTTCCCGATACGTTCCTGCCCGACGTCTTTCAACTCATTGCCCTGATCGTCCTCTTCTACGTCGGGTACAGCGCATGGCTCAGCGCCCATCAGATGAAGGCCGAAGCGTGAGACCGTGGGCGTCCAGGCCGCGTACGACCTCATTGTGGCCGACATGCGGGCCATCTGGGGAGACATGGCTCCCGCGATGCTTCGGAAACGACTCCGAGATGTCCGGGCAAATCCCGGGAGTCTCACGCGGACGGACCTCGTGAAAATCGTCCAACTCCTTCGCGAGCGGACCCTTCCGTCCGTCATGGGCGAGGAGGGCGCCGAGGCGAAGGCCAATCAGTACCTCGCGTGGGTCGTTGACGGTGCCTGAGTCCCGCGCGAATCTACGCGGCGGGGAAGGTGACCGTGTGTCCCTCGGCCTGACGCCTCGTCGTCGATGGCGCGCGGATGCGGAACCCTTTGCGCCGGGCGTAGCGGTGCATGATGTCGAGGATGTATCGGCCCCCGATGCGCGCGGTCACGACGATGAGCGCTTTCATCGGAGCCGGGAGGCGCGTGAGGCGCCAAAGATCCTGATCGATTTCCAGGAGGACGTGCCGCCAGGCGCGGTACGCGACGTTGAACCGCGACTCGTCGATCATCTCGTCGAGGTTGTAGAACGCCTCGCCGCGCAGCACCCCGATCGGGACGAACGTGAGGGGTGCCGTGACGAAGTGGCCGTTCGGGATTTGCTCCATGCGGTCGATCAGGTCGACGGTCATCCACGCGTCTTCCGGCGTTTCGCCCGGCAGGCCCAGGATAATCGTGAACGCGGGATACCAGTAGTTACGGTTCAGGATCTCCGTCCCCTGGACGACGATGTCCGGCCATTCCTCGGCGGTGAACGGGGCCGCTTTCCGGTGCAACACGGCCCGCGAGAGGCTCGGGCTCCCCGTCTCGATTCCACTCTGGATGCCGACCCACTTGTTGGGTCCGGCGTGGACGATCGTCGAGATGTCCCGGATGAGATCGGGATTCGAGACCGCGGCGCTCACCGTACCGTGGGTCGGATAGCAATGGCTGACGCCGGGTTGCTCCATGACGAACCGGAAGAGGTCCTTCACGGCGTCCTCGTTCGGTTCCATCGTCTTCCAGTTCTCGAGGTTGTAGAGGAAGATGTCGTCCGAGTGGAGCTGGATCGACGACTGGCCAACCTTCGTGTTCATGGCGATTTCGTCGCCGATGTAGTCGAAGGGGAAGTACCGCGGACGCCGGAGGGTGACCTCGCAGAACTCGCAACCCCGACCACACCCCCGCATGACCTCGTTCATCGCATGCATCGTCGGCCCGAGGATTTTCGGGATCTTGTCGACCGTTGGCGCGGTCGCGTTCGTGAAGCGCATGACCGGCGGAGCGTGGTCGTTCACGATTCGATCGAAGATCTCCGGGACAAGATGGTCGACCTCCCCGTGCACGATGTGGTCGATGCCGAGGCTCTCCTGCATCTCTTGGCGGTAGTCGAAGTGCCACGCACCGGGCCCGCCCAAGACGATTTTGTACTTCCGGTTCGGCCGCTGGACGCGCTGGACGAGGTCGAGGAACATCGCCTTCGTGTAAGGAGTGAGGACGCCGCCCATCGTGAACGACATGCTGACCGGCCCGAGGCCGAGCGGGTCCATTGAATGAAGTCCAACGACCTCCGTCTCGTCGTCGATGTGCTGTGCCACGGTCCGGGGGTCGGCGATCACGACCTGGTCCCGGCCGTAGGTCCGCGCGAGTGAGGCCTCGATCTTCCGAAGGCCGTACGGGACCCGGATCGGCAAGCCGTTGGCGTCCAGTTTGGGAGGATCCGCGAGGATCCGGAACACGAGGCGGGATTGCCAGTAGTCCGTCGGGATGCAACTGAAGAACGTCGCCAACGGCACGTTCCGGTAATCCGTCATCAGTGTGTAATCGGCGGCGAGCACGTACTTCGCCATCGTTCCCCCTGCTCTTTCCCCCTCGGTGCGCGCGTAGTCCGGTTGAGCGTTCTCGTTGACTAGGTGGAGCCCTGATTGGCCGCACCCGTTAGATATACATTACGTTCCCGTGTCCGCCCGGGTTCGGTGAGCGTCGAAAGCGAAAGGGTTATGGCCCCGACGCCGCTGGCACGGCGGCCCGAGGTGGCCCGATGGTGGAAGTGGGCCAGAAGGCGCCTGATTTCACGATGCTGAGTGACGAAGGGAAGCCGGTCACGCTCTCGAAGGCGCTCGGCCGGGGACCGGTCGTCCTCTCGTTCTACGTCTGGGACTTCACGAACGTGTGTCAAGGTCAGCTGTGCGCGTTGCGCGACTCCCTGGGAATCCTCCAGCAGATGGGCGCGACCGTCTTCGGGATTAGCACGGACAGCCACCACAGCCATCGGGTGTTCAAGCAACAAAACGGGATCAACTACCCCTTGCTGAGCGACTGGAACAAGACGGTGACGAAGACGTACGGAGTGCAGTACGACAAGTTCGGCGACTTCGGCCTCCAGGGCGTATCGAAGCGAGCCGTCTTCGTCCTCGATCGCGATGGGATTGTCCGATATCGATGGGTCACGGAAGACCCGAAAGTTCCCCCGGACCACCAGCGCGTCCTCGAAGAAGTCAAGGAGCTCGCGGCGTGAGCCCGAGGTACGAGCGCGCGTCCGCCGCGGTGCGGATTGTCGGCACCGAGGGCCGCGGGACCGTCGCGCTATCCGCCGCGCCTGTGTTCAGGAGCACGACGCGGTCATCCCGCGTGATTGTCCCTTCGTCGTAAAGCCGGCGGAGCCCCGCTAACGTCGCCGCGCCTTCCAAGCACGCACTGATTCCTTCGAGGACCGCGAGATTTTGGGAGGCGACTTTCATCGCCGCCTCGGTGACCGCGACCGCCGCGCCACGCGTCTCACGGAGCGCGCGAAGGACGATCCGGTCCGCCAGCGTCCCGGGGACTCGGAGACCGGCGGCGTCCGTCCGCGGATTCGGCCAGAGTTCCGCCGTCTCGCGCCCGTCCTTCCAAGCTTTCACAAGCGGCGCGCATCCTTCCGCTTGCACGACGCCGAAACGGGGCCATGGCCCCTCGTACCATCCGAGTTCGCGGAGTTCTTGGAGCGCCTTCCACATGCCCGCGACTCCGGTTCCGCCACCGGTGGGGAAGAGGATCCAATCCGGCATGCCGCCGAGGGCCTCCCAGATTTCGAGGAGCATCGTCTTCTTCCCCTCCACCCGGTAGGGTTCCCGGAGGGTCGCGACGCTGAAGGTCTCCGTCTCCGTGGCGAGTTCGTTCACGATCCGTCCGGCGTCCGTGATGTCCTCGTCGATTTGGAGGAGCTGAGCGCCGTACGCCATCGCCTCGCGCGCTTGCTCCGCGGGTCCGTCGCGGGCCATGATGACGATTGCCCGGACTCCATAGGTTGCCGCATATGCCGCGAGGGCGGCGCCCGCGTTCCCGGCGGTCGGCACGGCGAGCGTCGTGGCCCCCAAGGAGCTTGCCATCGGGACGGCGACGGCCATGCCACGAGCCTTGAACGTCCGGGTCGGGTTCAGTCCCTCATCCTTTACGTACAAGCCCGCGACGCGGAGCCGCGCGACGCGGCCGCCGGTGCCGATCGATTCAAGTTTATACAGCGGCGTCCCGCCTTCCCCCCGCGATCGAATCGTGGTTTCCTCGAGCGGGAGAAGCGGAGCGTACCGCCACAAGTCCCGTCGCGACGCGAGATCCTGGACGGCCAAGTCCTTCCAGTCGTAGCGGGCGAAAAGCGGTGCGCCACAGTCGCACGTGTTCATCAGGCGGACCTCGTGCTTCTTCGAACACGCCGTGCATTCGAGAAACGACGGCCGCACGTCCGCGGGGATGTCGGCGCAGGCCATACGGTTTGTCGTGCTCGATGGTTTTATCCGCGCCCGTGCATTCGACGCGATCGATGGCGGTTGAAACCCGGGCGATGGACCTCGCGCGAAGCTACAATCAGATGGTCAACTCCATGCGGGAGCGCGGACGAATCCTCGTCGCCTATTCCGGCGGGGTGGACAGCGGCCTCGTCGCACGGATCGCCCACGACGCCCTCGGCGACGACGCGCTCGCCGTGATCGCGGACGCGGAATCGCTTGCCCGACGCGAATTTCAGGAGGCGTTGGAGCAAGCCGCGGAAATCGGCATCCGAGTAGAAACCGTCCGGGTCTCGGAGCTCGCGAACGATCGATACGTCGCCAACCCGACGAATCGGTGCTACTTTTGTCGCACGGAACTCGGCGCGGCGTTGAAACCGATCGCATCGCAACGCGGCTTCGTGGTGATCGCGGACGGCGTGAATGTGTCGGACCTAGGGGACCACCGACCGGGGATCCAAGCGATGAATGAAGCGGGCTTCTGGCATCCCCTCGTCGAGTTCGGATTCACGAAGTCGGATGTGCGATCCCTCGCTCGGGATCTCGGCTTGAGTTTCCACGACAAGCCAAGCAATGCGTGCCTGTCTTCACGAATCGCGTACGGGGAGACGATTACCATGGACAAGTTGCAGCGCGTCGAACTGGCGGAAGAGGCGATTCGCGCTCTCGGCTTCCGGATCGTCCGAGTCCGCGCGCACGAAGGCATCGCGCGCATCGAAGTGCCGCGAGAGGATCTCCCTCGAATTACCGAGGCCGCCACTGCCGAGAAGGTCGTGGAAGCGGTTCGCAATGCCGGTTTCGTCTACGTGACGATCGATCTTCGCGGGTATCGCAGCGGCTCAATGAACGAAGATCTCTGATTGTGTTCTCGCACACCGATGTTGGTTGTCGATCCCGAGTCACCGAACCAATAAGCCTGTCGCGAACATGAGAAGGACTCCGACGACGATTCCGACGAAGGTGGTCTTACTCGATTCGGGCGCGGACGTCACTCTGACGAGTTCGATGATGACGTAGAGCAGGGCTCCCGCGGCGACCGCGAAGAACAAGGTCCCGAGCGCGGGGGAGTACGCCTGAGATCCGATCATGCTCCCGAGGACTGTCGGGGAGCCCGCGACGAATCCCAGGAGGAGGGGCTGCCTCACGCCCGTCTTTGACGCTGCCATTGGACCCGAGATCCCCATCCCCTCTGTCGAGTTGTGGAGGGCAAAGCCGATCACGAGCAGGTTCGTGAGGCCGAACACCCCTGCTGCATACGCCGCTCCGATTGCGAGTCCTTCGCCGAGGTTGTGGAGCCCGATTCCGAGGGCGATCATCTGCGCGGTGAAGAGTTTCGCACTTGCAATGGGTGGCAAGACCTCATCCGCCAGCGGGTCTTGGTTCGTGGCGGCCAACTTCCGGCGCCTTACGTGGCTGATTGCAACCGGGCCCAGGAGGCCCAGTGCAAGCCCGGCGGCAAACAGTGCCGGCGTACTCCCAACCGCTTGGGAGAGTTCCACGCCCTCGTGGGTGACATCGGCGAACAGGAACAGCAGAATCCCGGCGGAGAAACTAACGAGCGCGGTCCTCCATCCTAGGGACAGGCGCTTGAAGATCCAAAGAGGCGCGAGGCCGATGTAGACCGGCACCAGTCCCGCAACGAGGCCGAGAAACCCGGCGTAGAGCACATCGGTCAACGCGGCACCCGTTTCGACTCTTGTATAACGCTGTTATAGATAATTCCTTGGATAAAGTCGGCCGCGATTCGTTGCACCGCCTGTCGCGAGTCGACTCGGCCGCGCACTACGGGTTGATCTTGATGACCTTCGTCGGGCAGGCGGTCTCGCACGCCATGCAGTCGATGCAGTCCGACTCCCGGATCATGTCGGACTTATCACATCGATACTTATCCCACTCCTCGCCGCCTTTCTCGATGATCTTGTCGTTCCCTGTGCCTTTCTTGCCGGGGGCGAGAAGCCACTCGAAGACGTCCACCGGGCAGACGTCCATGCAGACGCCGTCGGCAACGCACCCGTCGAAGTCTACGGCCACATGGAGACCGTGGATTCCGAGTTTCGTCGGATACGGGTTCCCGCTGGCATCTAGCCGCTCGGTGCCCTCGGCGAAGACCTTGTGATCGAAGTGGGTTCCCGTTTCCGGATATTCATCCGGCTTGTTCATGAAATCGGGGTCGATCGGTTTTGCGTTGAAGTCCACTTCGCGCGACACTGCGTCGCCTCCTTTGGTAAGCCCGGCCCTCGTCTCTGGGGCCAGGCAACCGCTCGTATACGCCCTCCCTTTTTTACCTTTCCGGTATTATTGCGTCCATCGCGCACGGACTCGCAGTTCGCCGCTATGGGAATCTGATTCCCACAGATTCTTCGAAAGCTATTTCGACGGACCCCGCCTGACCGACTCCGTGGCGAAGCGACTCGGGACGCGGACCCGCGCGGTTCACGGCCGGCGTCCGAAGGGCCACGGCCCGATCGTCACACCGATCTACGCGAGTTCGACGTGGGAGTTGGAATCCGCGCGCCAAGGCGCCGATTTTGCCGTCGCGACGGCGCCCGAAGCGTATTACACCCGATGGGGGAACCCGACGCTCCGCGACCTCGAAGATGCGCTCGCGGACCTGGAGGGTGGTGACGCCGCCCTCGTCACGGGTTCCGGGATGGGCGCGATTGCCTCCGCGATCCTCGCGTCCGTGGACGCCGGCGACCACGTGGTCGCCGGAGCGAGCTTGTACACCGCGACCACGGAGATTTTTACACGTCTCCTGCCGCGCTTCGGCGTCACAACGACGTTCGTGGATCCGCGTCAACCCCGGGCTTGGAAAGAGGCCGTCCGACCCGAGACCCGCTTGGTGTACATCGAGACTCCCGCGAACCCGACGATGATGATCACGGACATCCGGGGGGCGGTGGACGCCGCGAAGGCCGTGGGGGCGACGACCTTGGCGGACAACACCTTTGCGTCGCCAATCAACCAGCGTCCCCTCGCACTCGGAGTCGACGGCGTGCTCCACAGCGCGACGAAGTACCTGGGGGGCCACAGCGATGTCGTCGCGGGGGCCGTCGTCACCGCGAAGAAGCCCTTGTTCGACCGCATCTGGTTCACGTACAAGATGTTGGGGCCGGCGCTCGGGCCCTTCGAGGCGTTCCTCGTCCGGCGGGGACTCAAGACGCTCCCCCTCCGGATGCAGGCCCAGGGCGCGAGCGCCCAAGCTCTCGCCGAGTTCCTGGAGTCCCAGCGGGCCGCCGTCCGCGTCGTCCATTACCCCGGCTTGCCCTCCTTCCCCCAGCACGCGCTCGCTCGGAAGCAGATGTCGGGTTTCGGCGCGATGCTCAGCTTCGAGTTGAAAGGAGGTCTCCGTGCAGGCCGGCGGTTCGTGGAGTCCGTCGAGGTCGCGACGCTCGCAGTTAGCCTGGGCGGGACCGAAACGCTCGTGCAACATCCCGCCTCGATGACGCACGGCCCGCTCACGGAGGACGAGCGCCGGACGGGTGGAGTCACGGAAGGTCTTGTGCGGGTGAGTGTCGGCCTCGAAGACCCGGAGGACCTCATCGAGGACTTCGACCGCGCGATCCGCAAAGCGTCGCGATAGCAGGATCGGGGCGCGGCAGGCCTACCAGAATGTGGACCGTCAGCGGCTCACGCCAAGCTGAGCCGCGAGGACACGGAGCTCTTCCTCCTTTTTGCGAACTTTCTCCTCGCGGTCCAGGAGGTCCATCGCTTTCTTCTGGATGATTTTCACGCGGTTCTCGACGTCTTTCTTCCACTCTTCCATCGCGGCCGTGGACGGGCCGCCCGCCTTCTCGGCATCCGCCAGGCGGGCTTGGAGCCGGTCAACCTCTGCTTGTAGTTTTGCCGTCTTCGCGTCGAGATCGGCCTGGTCATCCGTCAGGGTCCGCTCCTTTCCTTCGAGGATCTCCGCCCGCGCGTCCAGGGCCTTCTCTCGTTCTTCGACATGCATGAGACGCTCCCGAATCTTCTCCTCTTGATCGAGCACGTCGAGGGCCTTCTTCTGGAGGAATCGCAGGTTCGTGGCGACCTCCGCTTGCATCGTATCGGCTTGGGCACGGAGCTTTTCCGCGTCGCGTTTCATCGCTTCCGATTCCTCGCGCGTCGTGTCCGCGACCCGGCGGGCCTCGTCCGTCGCTGCGCGCTGGCCGTTCAACTCTTGGCGAAGTTTTTCGAGGCCCCGGGTGCCGTCCCGAAGCTCGGCGTCCCGAGCGGTGATTTCGCTCTCTCGAGCCGTCAAAGTCGCCTCGGATGTCTTCAAGGCCTCATCGCGGGCCCGAATCTCCCGCTCCTTCTTATCGAGGTCCTCCATCAAGTTGTCCGCCCGCTGGAGTTCAGTCGCGAGCGTCTGTTCTTTGTTTGTCATCTGCGCGGACTTTGCCTCTAGACCCGCCGTCCGAGATTCCAAGTCTCGCTGTCGTGTTGCGAGCTGTTCGGATAGGGCGGCGAGGCGCGCTGCATCTTGGTCCACAGACGTCTTCTTCGAACGGAGATCCGCTTCCCGGCTCGCGACTTCCCGCTCCGAGGCGGCAATCCGCGACTGCCGTGCCTCGAGATCCTTGGTCGATGCCGCGATACTCATCTCTTTCATGGCCAAAGTGCGCGAGGCCTCCTGAAGCTGGGCAATGTGCGCCTGCGCATCGTGCTCCGCCTTCTCGGCTACCGACCGTCGCTTATCAAGGGAAGCCTGTTGCGTGGTGAGATCCGCCGCCTGCCGTTTCGCCGCTCGTTCGGCTTCCTCCGCGATCAAAGCGCGTCGTTGAGACTCGGAAACGAGCCGTTCGGCCTGCTGTGCCTGTTGCCCGGCCGCGTCCCGCGTCGCCTCAAGTTGTTTCAACTCTTCGGCTCGCCGAGAGGCCCACGTGGAGCGTTCCGATTCGAATGCTTGACGGGCACGAAGGATCTCGTTCTCTTTCGCTTTCAGCTCGGCGAGGCGCGCCTCGGATCGTTGCCATGCGGCCTCTGCCTCGGCGGACTTGGCGGCTAAGGCCTTCGCCTGTGCTTCGACTTTGGACCGCTCGAGCTCAAACTGGGCGAACCACGCCCGCTGGGTGCGTTCGTGTCCCTCGATTTCCTGCGTTCGTCTCGCTAGGTCCGCCGCGCGAGTCTCCGTCGTTGCTGTCAACTGGGCCTGTTGCGATCGCAAGGTCGCTTGGACGGATTCCCACTCCCGGCGCTTCTCCGCGGCCTCGGTTTCGACCCTGCGGACCGTCTGTTCAATTTGCGCCGCGCGTGCATTGAGATCCTGTTCCCGTCGGACGAGGGCCATCGCTTGGGCCGAGAGTTCCGTCATCCGTGCGTCCGTCTGGCGTTCCTTCGATTCCAGTTCCCGTCCTCGCGCTTCAAGATCCTGTTCATCGGCCCGGGATTCCTCCTCTCGCGCGGTGAGCGCCTTCTCCCGCAGCGCCATTTCCTTCGCCTTTGCGCCGAGGGTCTCTTGAAGCGCGGACGAGTCCCGTTCAATCCGTTCTCGCTCTGCGCGGAGTTCCGCCTCCTTGGCCGCGACCGACTGCCGCATCCCCTCGAGCTCGTTCCGGATTTGCGCGGCTTCAGAGTCATACCGGTCCTTCAACTGCGTCAATTCGAGCTCCCGCGATTCGAGTTGCTTCGCCGCCGCCTGGACGTCCTCGTGTTCTCGCTGAAGCCGGAGCTCGGCCTGCCGGAATGTTTCCTCCGATGCGGCGAGCCGGCTCTCTCGCTCGGCCAGCTCACGGCCTTTCGATTCGACCGCCTGGGCGTTCTTCTGGAGATCCGTTTCCATTTGGCGGAGCTCGGCGGTCCGTGCGGCATGCAGTTGCTCGAAGTCGGATCGCTTCGCGGCGATGTCGCTCTCGAGCGCGTTCAAACCTTCCGTCTGCTTCGTGAGTTCAATCGCGTGATGCGCGGCCTCCTCTCGGAGGGCCCGCTCTCTCGATTCAAGTTCCAAAAGCCGCTGCTCGCTCTCGCGTTGGATTCGTTCCGCCGCCTCGTTCATCTCGGAAGCGATTCGGGCGGCTTCTTCCGTCGCCGTCTCGCGACGTTTGAGTTCCTCCTCCGTTCCAGCGATTCGGTCGGTGTCCCCACGAATTCGCTCTTCCCTTTCCTCGACGTCGACCTCTCGGGCCTCGATGCGCATCACCCGATCTGCCCAGGAGGCTCTCATTGTCGAGGTCTCCTCCTCGAACGTCTCTCTCTGTTGCTTCAGCAGCGCCTGTTCGGACTCGAGGGTGCCTTGCCACGTACGACGTTCCTCCGCCCGCTTCGCCTCCTCCTCGCGGAGTCGTCCCGCTTTGCCGTCGAGATCTTTCGCGAGGTCGGTGAGAACGACCTTTCGCGCTTCGAGGTCTGCTCGCGTCTTGTCGAGCTTGGCGCCTTCAATCTCCAGGGTTTCCTCCCGGGCGGCCGTCTCGGCGAAGCGCCGGGCATTTTCATCCACCTGGGCCCGTACGGACTCCTCCTTCTCTCGGAGGGACTGTTCACGGGCTTCGATCTCGATCTCCCGGGAAAGGACCGCCTGGTTCCGTTCCGATTGGGATGCCTCGAAGTTCTCTTTCTCTTGGGCCAGGCGTAGTTGACTCTCTCCCAGGCTCTTGGCCTGCGAGTCGAGATCGGCTCGGCGCCGATTGAGTTCTTCGTCCGCCTGCGCGATCCGCTCCTGGGACTCCCGGCGATCCGACTCGAACGCGGCCCGAGCCTCTCCGAGGACCACGCGATCTTCACCAAGGGTCGTTTCCCGCTCCGCGACCTCCGATGCCCTGTTCTCGAGAGCCGTCGACGTCGCCGCGAGTTGATTGGCTCGAGACGTCAGCTCCGCTTCTCGTGCCTCGAGTTGCTGGGTCTTCTCCGCGAGCTGCATCTCTCCCGGCGCGATTCGCCGCTCGCGTTCGTCCAGGTCACTCGACCTCGCCTGCACGGCCGCTTCGAATTCCTCGGCGCTTTGCACCGTCCCTTCGGCTTTGCGTTGCATCTCTTCGACCGCTTGTCGATCGACCTCGACCGCCTTTCGAGACGTCTCCGCGTCCTCCCTCCCCCGCTCGAGCGCGGCCTCCCGCTCCTTCAGGCTCTTCGTCTGCTCCGCGAGTTCGTTGTTCGCGGTGTCCAAAAGGCCGTTCCGGCGGGCGAGTTCCTGTTCCTGCTCGACAATGGCCGTTTCGCGGCGAGCGAGTTCGGCTTCGCCGGGAGCGATGCGAGCTTCCCGGGCATCCAAGTCGGCTTCACGAGTGCGGGCTTCGTCGAGGCGCTGTTTGACCGCATCCTCGAACTGGCTCTGAATCCGAACGAGCATTTCCCGCGCGAACTCAACCTGCTCCAAGCTGACCGGTCCGTATGCCAAGAGCACGACCGATAGGGCGTCTCCGCGGACGGTTTGGCCGTGGTACTTCGCGACCTTGATTGGCTTCTCGACGGCATCGAGGACGCCCGCGTGCACCGCTTCTTCGTAGGTGACTTGACAGGACGGGTCCAGGATGAATTCCCTGAGCAGCTGACTGCGTTCGTCCACAAGGAAAGCCTTCGCGGGCCTCCACCGGGCGCGTTGCGCGAACATGGCTACCACCACAAAGAGTCCGATAGGCGGGATTGCGAGCACGTACGGAGACTGCCACCACGCCGGAATGGGCGGCGGAGTGACGCTCACCTTCATGTCCGGATCCGACCCGAGCATCGTGAAGACGACTTGTCCCGAACCGTTCACGACACCGCTCGCGAAGGAAGACCCGTCCTTGGTTACGTTGAACAGATGCCCAGCCGTGTTCCCGCCGATTGTCCACGTGATCGTCTGCGTTGCCTCGCTTGAGGTGTGCGTCCACGCATACGAGGATCCGGCGGACCATCCGCCGAACACGGAGATTGTGACGAGGGCTGTCGCGTCGCTGTTCGTCACCGCCAAGCTCGCGACGTTCACGGATCCGTCCGCGATCGTCCCGTTCACCGTCAATGCGTTGAAGACGATGCTGTGGCCGGTCTTCGTTAGGATGGCGCCGCTCGTCACCGTCAGAGTCGCAGCCGTTAACGTGGACGAGATCGAAACCGTCCCGGCAATCGTGAGGTGGTTGAACGTCTGACCGGGCGCGACCGAAATCGTCTGGGTTGTCCCGGCAAAGGTCATTGTTGAGGTTCCCGCGGTCAGCGTGGAGCTCACGCCGGAGCTGTCCCAATTACCGAGTACGGTCCAGCTCCCACTCGTCACGACGATCGCGCCGGAGCTGCCGCCCGTCACCGTGACGTCGGACACGGACACCGGCGAGGCGGACGCCATCAGAACGCCGCCGTCCCCGATCATCAATGCGCCACCGACGAGTCCGACGTTGGTCGTCGTAAGGGTCGTGGTCCCGGTCCCGCCCTGAACACGGAGCGCACCGGACCAGACGAGGGCGTTCCCCGCCATCGTGTACACAACCGTTGACGCGCCGGCGTTGAACGTCACGTCGCCGAACTCGGCGGCGCCAGCCGGAAGCGCCGCGAATGCCATGCTCCGGTCCGACGACGAGCTGAAGGTGATGGGGGCCGCGAAACTCCAGGATGCGGATGTCGAGGCGTCCGTCCAGGATCCCGAGACGGTCCACGAACCACCGACCGCAGACACGATGAAACTGGAGGGGCTGCCGACCGTCACATCCCCGCTGACGGAGACGTTCGAAGCATGCGTCGTGAGCGCCGCGTTCGCACCGCTCAGGGTCAGCCCGCCGCTGATTGTCAGGGCGTAGTTGGCCGAGGTCGTATCGAGGGAGCCGCTGATCGTCAGGGTGCCCGAAATCGCGATCCCGGACGCCGCGGAAATCGAGCCGCTGATGGTGAGGGTGCCGAACCCGTTGGCAGGGTTCGAGATGCGAACCGTGGCTCCGGGGCCCGTCAGGAGCACGGTCGATGCGATCCCGACGAAAGCGGAACCCGCGCCAGACGTGTCCCAGTTTCCGGAGACGGTCCACGAGCCCGAGGCCGTAATCGTTCCGGAGGTCCCGCCCGTCATTGTGACGTTGGCGACACTCACGGACGACGTCCCCGCGGTCAAGGTCCCTCCGTCGAGGATGGTGAGATTGCCTCCTGCGCCGATGAGCACCAAGTTCGCGGTCACGAGGGCCGCGTTGTTGTCGAGGGTGAGCGTGCCGTTCCAACGCAGGCCGTTCGTCGCCATCGTGAAAGTTGCCGCGGCGGGAGGGCTGAATTGGATGTTGTGGAACTCGGAGACAGTCAGATTGCCGAAGGACATGACTTGTGGCGACCCGGCCGCGAAGACCACCGTTCCGGTTCCCGCTGACCACGAGGTGGACGTCGACAGGTTGGCCCAGGACCCACGGAACGTCCAGGTCCCCGCGCCGAAGGCGATGTAGGAGCCGGCGGACACGCTCACGTCCCCCGTCACCGTTCCTCCGCCCGAAACGGATGTCAGAGCGCCACCGGACAGGATGAGCGTCATCGTCGAAAGCGCGAACGTCGATGTCGCGAGCCCCCCGCCGGAAATAGACAGGGTTGCATTGACATTCAGGTCCGACGCAAGCGTCGAGGTCCCGCCGCTCACGGTCATATTGTTGAAGGCTTGCAGGGCGTCGATCGTCGCCGTCGCGGTGAACATCACCGAACCCGTTCCCGGGTTGAAGGTCGCGTTCGTTCCCGTCGCGGTCCAATTTCCGCCCACCTGAATCGTCGAACCGTTTCCGACCAGAGTGCCGTAATTACCGATGGTCACGGCCCCGGCGGTGATCCCGAGGTTGGACCCCGACGTGGTCAAGGTCGTGTTACCGGTAGGGCTGCCACTTGTGTTCTGGATCGTTAGTAGTCCGGAGAGTGTCAGCGGGTTCGTCGCCATCGTGTACGTCAGGCCCGCCACCAGCGTCGCATCGAACGTGACGTGGTGGAATTCGCTCGCGGGAAGATTCGCCCCGGCGAAGGTCATCGTCGTGTTCGCGGAGGCGCGGAAGACGATCGTCCCGGACCCTGCGGCCCACGACCCGCTGGTGGAGGCATTCGTCCACGAACCGCCGAAGGTCCAGGTACCGCTCCCGAATTTGACAAAAGCGCTCGGGGACGAAATGCTGACATTTCCGGAGACCGACCCATCCGATGCGCCGGTCATCTGGATGCTCGAGGTGCCCGAGAGGGTCAGCGAGCCGCCAACCACGAATCCGCTCCCGGTCGAGGCGGCCATGGTGATCGTGCCGCCGGCGTGGGTCACGTTGCCGCTCACGGAGACGTCGTATGCCCCGCCGGCAATTGTGCCGCTGAAGCCGCTCGTGTTCAAGGACGCCATGGAGACGTTCCCGCTAATCGTGACGGTGGCCGAAGCGGAATTGCCGTCGAAGAAGACAGGGTTCGTGGGCCCTGGCACCGAACAGCCGAAGCCTCCCCCGGAAGAGGACGCCCAGTGGTTCGAATCGTTCCAGTTCCCACTTCCTTGGACCCAATACCGGTTGCCCGCGCACGGCGCGGCAATGCCCACCTGCATGTCGGGGTCGGAACCGAGCATCGTGAAGACGACCTGCCCGGCGCCGCTGACCGTCCCGCTCGCGAAGGGCGATCCGTCTTTCGTCACGTTAAACAGATTTCCGACCGCGTTTCCACCGATCGTCCACGTGATGGTCTGAGACATTTCGCTCGACGTGTGGGTCCACGCATAGGAGGATCCCACGGCCCATCCGCTGAAGACCGAGATTGTTACGAGGGCCGTTCCGTCGCTGTTCGTGACTGTCAGGTTCGTGACGTTCACGGCTCCATCGGCGATCGTCCCGTTGACGGTCAACGCGTTGAAGACGAGGCTGTGGCCGGTCTTGGTCAGCGTGCTCACGTTGTTCACGGTTAGGCTCGTGGCGATGAGGTCGTACCCAAGCGAGACGGTCCCGGCAATTGTCAGGGACTCGAACTGCTGGCCTGCCCCCAGGGTGATCGTCCGAGCCGACCCCGTGAAAGTGATCGACGAACCCGTCGATGTGAACGCCGTCGCCGAGGACGTGTTCCACGAGCCAGCGAGCGAGATCGACGAAGAGGCGAAGCCGAGGCTCGCTGGTCCGACCGAGGACAGGTCGCCATTGAAGGTCAGCGTTGCGCCCGTCAACGTCAGACTCACAGACCACGAGACGTTCGAGGCGAACGTCGTGGTGATGCCGAAATTGACCGTCAGGCTGGAAAGCTGCTGTGGAACATTGACCGTGCCGCCGGAGGCGGCGATGACCACGGTGGACGTCCCAACCACGAATGCGCCCAGATGCGTATCCATGGATGTGACCGTGATGAGCGACCCGTTCGCGGCCAAGCTACCGCCGGCGTTCACATTCAGCGTCGCGGCGGAAATAGAGAGATTCGACCCGCCGGTGCTGAGGGTCGTGGTCCCGGCGCCGCCTGAGATCATGAGCGTCCCCCCGATCGTGAGCGCGTTCGAGGCCATGGCGAAAGTCACCGTGGACGCGCCGGAATTGAACGTGACGTTGCCCGCGAACTCCGGGGTCAGATTGCCGAACGTCATCGTTTGCGAGGCAGACGAGTTGAACGTAACTGATGCCGCAAAACTCCACGATACGGACGTGGACGCGTTGGTCCAAGACCCACTAACCGTCCAAGATCCGCCTGCGTTCGTCACATAGGCGTTCGCGGCGCCGATTGCAACATCGCCCATGATCGCGACTGCGGAGGATCGAGTGTTGAGCGCCCCGAAGGTCGCGAGGATGACGGATCCAAAGGTCAGGGAGAGATTCGAGCCTGAGGAATCGAGAATCGTGAATCCCGTCGCTCCGCCCGCGCTGTTCTGGATTGTTACGGAACCCCCGACCGCGAGCCCTCGGCTTGCCATCGTATACGTAGCTCCCGCGGGGACGCTGGAGTCGAACGCGACGGCGCCGGAGAATTCGTTGCCGCTCAGATTGGAACCCGCGAAGGTCATCGACCTCCCCGCGTTCGAAGTGAAAAGGATCGGAGCCGCGAAACCCCATGATGCGGATGTCGTCGCATTCGTCCAGTTGCCGTTGGTCACGGTCCAGGAACCCGTCGCGGAGGAGGTGATGAAGGCCGCGGCCGCGCTGAGGTTTACGTTTCCAACTACGGCGACCATCGACGTCCCCGTGATGAGGGCGCCTGTGATTGTGAGCCCTCCCTGTGCCGCGAGGGCGAAGTTACTCGCGCTGGTGTTCACGGTGCCGTTCACCGTCATTGGTCCGGTAACCATGAGCGCCGCTCCAAGCGTGCTCGTCCCGGCACTTTGGGTCATGGCGTAGAGACTCTGCCCAGCGGCGAGCGTGATGGTTCCCGTGGCCCCGAATGCGACTGTCGAAGTGCCAGCGTTGAACGTCGCGTTCGCGGCATTGGAGGTCCAGCTGCCGTTGTCCGTGATTGTCGAAGCATTTGCCGTCAGCGTCCCGTTCGCGCCGATCGTGAGGCCCGCGATCGTCACAGCGAGATTACTCGCGCCCGTCGCGAGGACCGTGTTCCCCGTGGGACTGGCCGCGCTGTTTTGGATCGTGAGTGTACCGCCACAACTCAGGGGATTCGTCGCCATTGTGTAGGTGACCCCGGCCGTCGCGGTCGTGTCGAACGTCAGGTTGTAGAACTCGGTGCTCGTGGCCTTGAACGTCATCGTCTGGCTTGCGCCGGCGCGGAACACCACGCTGGCGGTCCCGGCGGACCACGAAGCACTCGTTGACGAATTCGTCCACGAGCCTGCGAAGTTCCACGTGGCACCGCCGAAGTTGAAGAACCCGGTTGCGGCGATGCTGACATCGCCGCCGATTGTCTTCGTGCCCGACGCGCCCGCCGCGATTCCTCCGGCCATGTTTGCCGCGAGGGTGCCGACGGTGAGGGACTGTGCCCCGGTCGCCAGGCTCGCTCCGGCGTTTACGGTGAGCGTGCCAGACACGTCGAGCAAGCCGGTCTGAGTGACGGTGCCGGCCGAAGCGATCGTCAGGTTGTTGAAATTGTTGCTCGCGTTCAGAATCGCGATCGTGCTGACGCCGGTCATCGTGACCGAGCTGGTTCCTTTCGTGAAGACCGAGCCGGCTCCGCTGGTGTCCCAGTTCCCGCTGCTGGTGAACGAGCTGGTCGTCAGCGTGATTGTCCCGCTTGTCCCTCCGGTCATCGTCACGCTCCCGACCGCAATCGTGGAAGCGTTCGCGGTGAGAATCCCACCGTTCCCGACGTTCAGTGCGCCGCCCGTCAGGCCGAGATTCGCGGTCGCGAGGGCCGTCGTCGACGACCCGTCCGACAGGGTGAGGGTACCGCCCCACACGATCGCCCTCGTCGCCATCGTGAACGTCTGAGCGGACGCGGCGGACGATGTGAACGTAATGTTGTTGAATTCGTTCCCCGGCAGATTCGTCCCAGCGAACGTCATCGTCCCGCCCGTCGCGCTCGTGAACGTGACCGTCCCCGTCCCGGCGTTCCAGGAAGCCGACGTCGAGGCGTTTGTCCAGGTTCCCGTGACCGTCCAGGTCGACGAACCCATGACGACGTAGGCGTTCGCGGCGCCGACGTTCACATTGCCGTTGACGGTCACCGCGGACCCATTCGCCACCAAGGTTCCCAGGGTCGCAAGGGTGAGCGCCCCCGCGGTGATGCCCAAGTTCGAAGCCGAGCTGGTCAGGATGGTCAATCCCGCGGCGCCGCCCGTGGAGTTGCGAATCGTCAGCGTCCCTCCCAGCCGGAGCGCGTTCGTCGCCATCGTGTAGGTGATGCTCGTCGTCACGCTGGCGTCGAGCGTCAGGTTGTTAAATTCGTTCGTCGCGCCGGCCAATGCCGCGAACGTCAGTGTGCCACTCGCGGCGTCTCGGATCGTCACGGTGCTCGTGCCCGCGACCCAGGATCCGGAGGTGGACTGGTTCGTCCATATCCCGTTCACCGTCCACGTTGAAGCGCCAAGATTGACGATTGTACCGGCCGTTAGGACGCTCGCGTCTCCGGTCGAGGTCACGGTCGAATTCCGCGCGAGGAACGTGCCTTGAACGAGGAAGGCCCCATTGACGGTGAGGGCCCAGTTGGACGCGGTCGTGTCCAGCGTGCCGGTGAAACCCGTCATATCGATCCTTGCGATTGTGGTTGCTGCCGCGAGCGTCGTGGTTCCGGTTGGGCTTGCGTTGAAGAACGCGTTGTTCGTGGCGACCGGGGTGCACCCGCAGGAGGCACCTCCGGATGTGTTCGACCAGTTGGCCGCGGTGTTCCACGCTCCGCCCGCGCCGACCCGATAACAGTTTCCCGAAGCGACCCCGCAGTTGGGAACGGGCAACACGCGGACCGCGGCGACGACCCAGTCGGTCGCGTTGCCGTCCGTCCACGTAATCGCCGTTCCGGGAAAAGGCATATCGGCCCCTGCTCCGCAGAGACTCGAGCCGGCACTCGTGCACTGAGTCGGCGCAATCCCGTAGAGACTGGTGGCCGCCGCTCCCGTGCCGGTAACCGCGGTGGGCGCAGTTGTCCCTCGAATCGACATGACGGCGAAAGCCAATTCGCCAGCGGACGCTGGCGCGATCGAAATGTTTGGGTTCGTGGTCGTGCCGCTTGCGGTGGTACCGCCCGCCGTCGGAGTGGAAGGCCACACCCCTCCCAAGAGGACTGTCGCGCAAATGTGTTTCGCGGTGCCGCTTACGAGGGTCGCCGTCATCGTTTGAGCGCCGCCCGGAATCGCACCTTGGTAGAACCACATCTCCGTCCGTACGAACCCCGTGCCGCTCGACGCGGTCCCGGGGATCAGGGAGAGGTTGATCGCACCGTAGGTGACGCTCGTGTATGCGGTGGGTCCGCGGTTGCTGAGCATGACGAGCACGGCGTTGTCCCCGGCCGCGGCGGATTGGGATGTCGTACAGGTTCCCGCGGCCGGGTCGACGACGGCCACCGTGGTTGAATCCACCGTCAACGTGTCCGCCCTCGCGTTCATCGTGAAGAGATCGAGAACCCAACCGATCCCGTGCCGGACGGAGGCAAGGGTCTCAACCCCCACCTGATGCCAGTCGACGGGAGGGAACCACCCGCGGATGAGATGGCCGAGCGAGTCGGCAAGGGTTTCGTGCGTCGATTTCGGATGAACGAAAACGTTGAGGTTTGGTACCTCAAAGGAGATTGATCGGAGGGACACCGTTGGATACGAGGAGCGCTCCGGAGATACGTACGTGAGTTCGTACGAGGGCAGGAGTTGATCCCCACCGAAGAGCAATCGTTGAAGTTCCGGTGTCAGCGCCGATCCGGGGATCGTCAGTCGTCCGTCCGTCCCTCGAAACGGCGCAAGAGGGTCCGACCGCATCTGACTGCTAACGACCAGCGCAGCGGCCGCGAGCATGAGGCAAAGTGGCAGGAGGATCGCGGCGGATCTCATCGGAGCCTCGTCGGAGTTCCTGGACGCGAGGCGGACCGGTAGGTCGAGCCGTCAAACTCGCCGTCGGGGAGGACCGCTGGCAGGCCTGGACGTGAGGCGTTCAAGTCGGCACGACGATGACGCGCGTCCGCGTGGTGTCCCAGGGTTTCCCTGGCACGTATTTAAGCGCGGTTCGGTGGTTATCTTCCTTGATTTCCTTCGAGAAAATCGCCCTGTCACTCGGCCGTCACGTCCCGTGACAGCCGGGCCTCCATCGCTTCGAGTTCCGCCGCCCGTTTTCGGAGTTTCTCCTCGCGGTCCAAGAGTTCGAGCGCCTTCTGCTGGATGATTTTCACCCGCCGCTCGATATCGCGTTTCGCTTCGTCCGGCTCCGTCCGGACTCCCGTTGGCTGGGGCTTCGCCTGGGCAAGGAGCGTGCGCTGCCGTTCGAGATCCTGTTGGCGCGACGAAAGCTCTTGCTCCCGCCGGGCGAAATCCTGTTCGCGTTCATCGACATGGACCTCTCGGTCTCGAACCCGGTCCTCTCGGTCCAGCAGCTCGATTGCCCGGCGTTGAAGGAACTTCCGCTCTCGGGCAACCTCCGCCTTCTCGCCCTCCATCGCCTTCCGGACCTCGTCGGATGATTCCTCTGCGGGGCGGTGGGACGATACCAGGCGCTCCTTGGCGATTGATGTGAATCGCTGACTCAAATCGGCGACGCGGCTCTCGATTTCGCGTCGGGTCTTTTCCTCCTCCGCGGCGCGTGAGGCGTTCGCCGTTCGCTCTTTCTCGAGGGCCAACATCGCATCCTTGGCGTCTTGCTCGAGCTTCGCGATGCGCGCGGTTGCCTCCCGGTCCTTCGTTTCGAGATCCGCCTTCGCGGCGACGAGCGCCTTCCGATCTTCCTCGAACGACTGCCGTGCGTCCGTGGCCGCCTTCGACTCCGCCATCTTGGATTCCGCGGAAGAGTTGGCCGCGAGTTGCTCCGCTGTCTCGAGCTCCTTTCGAGATCGTGCCAGTCCAGTCGCGACGGTGTCTTGCATCCGCGCGGAGTAGTCGGCCAGGGCCGCGAGTCGGGCTTTCTGACGGTCGAGTTCTTCTTGACGACCCGTGAGATTAGCTGCCTCCCCTTGCAGGCGCGCTTCCAACTCCGCGAGATCCTTTTCCTTCGCCGCGAGGCGGGCGTCGCGCTCGGCGAAACCTTTCTCCGAGTCCGACTTGGTTCCGGCTCCCCGGGTCGGTGCTGAGCGAGCCGGCCCTCGTGCGAGCGTCGACTCCGCGGCGGTCAGGAGCAACGCCGTCCAGTCCACATCCTCGGCTCCGAGCTGTCCTCGGGATAAGAGGACGAACACGTACTTGCCGCTCTGAAACGCGGTGAACACGTACTCCCCAACAAAGAGCGAATCGCGATCTCCGATCCCTTCGTTCGGAAGGACCTTCAAGAAATCGTTGTAGTCGATCGGGCAGTCCGGATCGAGGACATACTCGCCAGCCATCTCGCCCCGTTCATCGAGGACGTAGATTTTCTTGAGCTGCGCACGAACCACTTTCTTCATCGGAGCGGTGATGAGGATCGAGGCGAGCGCGGGGCGGAGGCCCTGAATTAGGAGGCCTGAAAGCAGTGTCTCAATCGCCCCTTGCATACGCTGGCCGCCTCGGCTCCACGAGGGTGCCCCCTCGCGATTCGTCGATGGACAATCGAGCGGCCCGCGCCTTATTTAAGAAACGGGCTTTGGTTATCGGTCGTGAGAAGGGCGTGCAGTCGGTGAGCGAGGCGGCGGTGCCTCGTCCCGCGGCGAATCCCTTTCGTCAATCGCGGGGCGGTCCGGGCCCGACTCGGTTTGCTCGATTGTTCGATGTATCTCCATCGCGTAATCGCGCAACGCGTTGAGTCGGCTCTCGCGGGCGCGAACTTCGACCGCCAGGTCATCCATTTTCTCCGTGGCCATCGCAAGTTCCTCTTCGAGTTGGACGACCCGCTGCTCCTTCCTGGAGACGGCCCTCTCGCGAGCGTCGAGCTCGCGCTCCCGGTCGCGGAGGGCAGCCTCCCGAGCCGCGAGGGTCGGCGAGAGGCTCGGCGGCAGGTGGACCCGCATCGCCGCGAGCAAGGTTCCGATCGATCCCCGCTCCTCGATCCGAGGTACGCCCCGGCTCAAGAGGACGAACCAGAGGCCGCCGACTCGGAATGGCGTGAAAACGTATTCCCCCTGGTAGAAAGAGAGAAGGTGCCGCATCCCGCTAAGGGGGATCGCTCGGCGAAGGTCGTCGTATTCCAGCGGGCAGTCGTCTCGAAGCGCGTACTCCCCGAGCAGCTTCGCGTCCTCGTCGAGGACGAAGATCCGGTCGTAGTCGACTCGTGGGACGGTCTTCGGTCCATGCGTCGTGAAACTCGTCGGCACCACGCCGAGGCCGCCCCGATGAACTTCCGGCACTTTCGATACCTCCCGGATGGCCCGTCCGAAAACGGGATGGCGTAAGATAGACCGCAGGAGGGGCTTGAGCGTTTCTGTCCCGAGAGACCATTCTCGTTATTGAGCCTGAGATGGAGTGAGCACCGCGAAGGTCAGACGAGGGACCGTGCTTTCTCCAGATTGTCGACGCCGAGCGCAATCTGGGCGTGGCCGCCCACGGTGCCGAGGTGGATCAGGCTCACCACATCGACGCCCGAGTCGCCGAGCTTGCGCGCGAGCGACGCGAGGGCGCCCGGCTTGTCGTCAAGCCGCACAACGAGGACGGTCCGCATCGCTGACGAGTAGCCGTTCTTCATCAACGCTTCGCGGGCCTGCATCGGCTGGTTCACAATCAGGCTCATGTACGACCGGCCGCCCGCGGATTCCGCGCTAATCGCATCGATGTTGATCCCCGTCGCTCCGAGAATCGCGGCAAGCTTCGCGAGTTCCCCCGGACGATCCGGGACGTCGACATCGATTTGGATCATGCGGCTTCCCTGCCCAGGATAGCGTTCCAAGGCTACAAGCGTTGCGCGGCCGCCGTCGATGCCGTCTGGTTGGGCCCGGGGGGTCCGGGGAAGTTCTCGGACAATACGGGCTTCGACAGCGCGATAGCCGAGGCCCTCGTCGAGCGCGATGATCGGGTACAGGTTGATCCGATTTTTCCGCGGTGTCGGGATGCGCCCACGATGGCGATGGAGGAGGGGGAGAAGATTGCATCGAGCGCGAGAGAGGTCACCGACTGGGCGAAGCCTTCTCAATAGCTTGAAGGATGTCCGTCGTCTGCTGCTCGGGCCGTCATCCCGACCTGGATTCGGTATCACCTGCGATAACGGCATCATTTGGATAATATAGAGTCGTGAGGAAACGGGGCGAGACTAGGGCGGGGCAAACCCTCGCCGCGGAGTCCGTGTCGCACATGCGTGCCCACCCCACGACCACCCTGGGCCGAACTTTCGTGATCGTCTGGGTGGTGCTCGCTTCCGCGACCGCCGCGTTCCTGATGACGGCACCAACGGCGACCGCAACCACGTACGTGCGGGGACTCATCACCACGGATACGACGTGGGGTTTCAGCGATACGATGTACGTCGCAACGTACCATGTCACCGTTCGCTCTCCCGCGACGCTCACCATCCTTCCCGGGACAACGGTCAAGTTCGATTCAGGAGTCCACCTCTACATAGAGGGCTCGCTGGTCGCCGACGGGACCGCCACCAGCGCGATCATCTTTACCGCGAACAACACGGGCTCGCCGATCCCGTGGGGCGGCATCCAGTTCAATGCGAGCTCCTCCGGCTCGATCTCATGGTCGACTTTCGATCGGGTGGATCGCGCAGTTACCGCGACGGTGAGCTCGCCCTCGATTTCGAGCAACACGGTCCTCCAAGCCGGGGTCGGGTTCGTCCTGGTGCGGTCCACGGCCTTCGTCTCGAGCAACGTCATCAAACGGGCTTCAAGCGTCGGCATCTATGCGAACGCTTCCGACGCTCGGATCGTCGGCAACGCGATCAACGGCACCGGTCTCGGCATCCAGGTCGAACAACCCAGCGCGCCCACGATTTCGGGCAACACGATCACGAACGTGAGCGGCGTTTTCGCGGTGGGGATTCTGGTCAACGCGGGTGCCACCGCGGCGATTGATGGGAACACGATCACGGGCGTCCGGGGAGTGAACGGAGGCAACGGCTTGTCGCCCGGAGCCCCGGGCCGTGACGGCGCCTTCGCCGTCGGCATCTACGTGACCGCCGCGCCGTCGGCGTCAATCACGACGAACACGGTCGACACGGCGATCGGCGGGCGAGGTGGCGACGGTCAAGCGAATCCTGGCGGGACGGGAGGCCGTGGCGGCAACGGTGGTTCCGCCGCGGGCATCGTCGTTGGGATGACTTCCGGTGTGGACGTCTCAGGCAATACCATCACGAATCTCCAGAGCGGAGCCGGCGGAAATGGTGGCGGCGGCGCTACGACGGCGAATGGCGGCTCGGGCGGAAATGGCGGCACAGCCGTCGGCGTCGAGGCGGGGGCGACGTCGGGATTCGCTCAGTTGTACACGAACGCGATTAATGGTGTGACGGGAGGCGCGGGAGGGGCGGGAGCGACGGGAGGCACCACGAGCGGCAACGGCGGCGTCGGCGGCGATGCGGATGGCCTCTTCTTCATTACGGCTGAAAATGCGGATGCGGGCGGGAATTCCGTCTCAATCCTTCATGGTGGCCTCGGAGGAAATGGGGGCGTGACCGCGGGTGGGGGCGGAAACGGCGGTACGGGCGGCGGCGCGACGGCGGTCCTGCTCGCCTCCGTCGTCGGGTCTGCGAGTGTGGGATCGAGCACGATGGACACGTTGGCGGGCGGAGACGGTGGCCGCGGTGCCCACGGTGGTTACGGAGGAAATGCAACGGGCGTCCTCTCGTTCGGCTATAACGACGGTCGATTCAACGCGACGGCAGTGAATTTCAACTTGATCCAGACGGTCACCGGTGGCGCGGGAGGAATCGGGAGCAAGTTCGGCGGGAATGGAGGGAGCGCCTCCGGGATCGCCGCGGTGTACCTCGCCCCGACCCTCGACACGAACCAGGTCTACACGCTGCAAGGGGGACGCGGAGGAGATTCCCTCGGGCCAACCAATGGGGGGCGCGGTGGGGACGCGATCGGCATCGTCGCCGGACTCGTGAGAAATGGCGTTTCCCTCGCCGATACGATTTCGGGTGTGACGAAAGGAGCCGCCGGCACGGGTCCACCCGTGCAAGCGTCCTATGCGAACGGATACTACCTCGTCGGCAATCGTACGTTGACCATCCGCTTCACGGTCGAAAACGCATCCCTGTCGTCCGTCGGATCCTACGAGTTCTACGTGGACAACTACACGGAAGGCTTCGCGGTGAACACGCCGTTCACGAAATTGGCCGTGATGGCCGCGGGCAATTTGACGGTCCAAAACTTCCTCGAGGTTGACGCGCTCTGGCCGAACGGTCTGACACCGGTCGCCGGGGCGCACGTCCTCGTCGAGGACAACGGGTCACCCATCTGGGATCGATCGTCTCCGAGTGGCATCCAACCCTGGATCCTCGTGACGGACCGGGTGTATATCGACCAGCCGCGGCCCACCGACAACGTGACCCGGGTCACAGTGACGTATTCGAGTTACTCGTTCGCGAACGATCCGCGGTTCGTCGACATGGGCACGAGCCACACGGAGCCGTTCGTCATGGTGGACCGCGATCCGCCGACCTCGGCGGCGACCCCGCTCCCGGCGTACGAGAACACGCAGACGTTCACGATTGGCTACACGGCCTCGGACGGCAACGGGACCGGCCTCGGGAACATCACGTTGTGGGTGCGGACCGGGGGCGGTGGGTGGTCCGCGTACGCGACACAACCCGCGGGAAACCTCGGCCAATTCACCTTCACGGCCTCCGCGGACGGGGTGTACGAGTTCGCGACAACGGCGGACGACCGCGCCGGCAACGTGCAGTCCGGGCCATCAGCGAACAACACGTGGACGACGGTCGACACGGTCCGACCGGGGTCCCACGTGAACTCGCTGAGTCCATATCAGAATTCGGCTTCGTTCCTCGTCTCGTGGGCTCCGGACGCGGGCGTGACGGACATCGCCACGTATACGATTCAATACAACTTGGGCACGGGGTGGACGAATTGGCTCGGCGGGACAACCGCCACCTCGGCGACGTTCAACAGCGGCAATCAGGGCGCCATCGCGTTCCGCTCGATCGCGACGGACCGCGCGGGCAACGTCGAGGTCGCACCGGCTGGAAACGATACCTGGACGATCGTCGACACGATCGCCCCGTTCTCCCACACGCTCCCGCTGCCGACGTACGAGACGTCCCTCGGGTTCACGGTGTCGTGGGGACCCCAGTTCGACTCTTCAGACATCGCGAGCTACCGCGTCCAGGTGCGCGACAACGGCGGAAGCTGGTCCGATTGGCTCGTGTCGACCGGGACATCCGCCACCTTCACGGGACAGGACGGCCACACCTATGAATTCCGGTCGATCGCGACGGACCGCGCGGGCAACGTCGAGGCACCGCTTGCCGGAAACGACTCGTGGACGATTGTGGACGTGACCCCGCCCAATTCGATCATGACCTCCTTGCCCGCCTTCGAAAACCGGCTTCAGTTCGCGGTTTCCTGGGGCTCGGCGGTCGGCACCACGGACATCGCGACGTACACGATCCTGTACGATGTCGGCGCGGGCTGGACGAATTGGCTTGTCGGCACGGCCGCGACCACGGGTACCTTCACGGCGAGCGGGCAGGGCGTGGTTGCGTTCCGGTCGATCGCGACGGACCGCGCGGGCAATGTCGAGCCCGCCCCCGCCGGGAATGATACCTGGACCATGATCGACATCACGCCACCGTCCGTGACGGACGTGCGGCCGGTTGGCCCGGACACGAACACGACTCCGTGGATCCGGATTACATTCACGGAAGGGATGGACCGCGCCTCGGTGGAGCAGGCGTTCTCGATTTCGCCGGCGGTCGATGGCTCCTTCCAGTGGAGTGCGGACTCCCGCAGCGTGACGTTCGTGCCGACCCGGGAGCTCCAGTCCGGGACGATGTACTTCGTGGTCGTCGATACGAGCGCGCGGGACCTGGCCGGGAACACGATGGGCCAGTCGAAGACATTCCAGTTCGAGACCGCCCCGGGATTCCTCGCGACCTATTGGTGGCTCTTCGCGATCGCCGCCGCGGGGGTCGCCGGAACGCTGTTCTTCCTCGTACGTCGCGGTTCGAGGGAACCTTCGAGGCAGTCCGTCAAGGCTGCTTCTAGGTCGTCGCCGGACGCGATCATCGAGGACGTGTTCTTGCTCAATGCCAAAGACGGGCTCCTGATCAAACACGAGACTCGCCGTCTCCGCCCGGACGTGGACACGGACATCCTGAGCGGCATGCTCACCGCCGTGCAAGCGTTCGTCAAGGACGCTTTGCGGGGCGACGACTTGGGCGAACTGGACGAGATGACGGTTGGCCAGATGCACATCCTAATTGGGCGAGGGAAGTGGCTCGTCCTCGCGGCGCGAATCGAAGGGGACGGCACGGAGTCGTGGACGGAGCAGATCGAACGCTGCATCCGCGACATGGAAGACCACCACTGGGACCAGCTCGAGGATTGGGATGGAGACATGGGCCTCGCGAGGGTCTTGGCCCCGTACATCAAGAAGCTGATCCAGGGCGGCTACGCAGTCGCCGCCGCGACGCGTCCCATGCGGGCGGTTTCTGCCCGTTGAGATTTGTATCAGACCGCCTAGATATTAGTAAGACCCTTCGAGCCGCGTTTTAAGCCTCCGTCCCCCTTTCGGAAAAGGTGTGCGACCTGCGCTCCTCTACGACGATGATTTTCTGAAGTACGATTTTGGCGTCGGCCACGCGTTGCGAGAGATCCGCGTGAAGCTCGCCCGCGACCTGATCGCGGGGTACGGGCTCCTCGGTGATCGACGCGCCGAGGAGCTCCGGCCGAGTCCCGCGTCCGAGGCGGACATCCTCACCGTTCATCGGCCGGAGTACGTGGCCAAGGTAAAGGAGTTCGGGGCGGATCCCCACGGTTCCTCGGAGGCCCATGGTCTCGGGACGGTGGACGATCCCGTCTTCGCAGGGATGTACGAGGCATCGGCCCTCCAAGTGGGTGCAACCCTGCGGGCTTGTTCGGAGGTGGCGTCGGGACGCCGCGCACGGGCCTTCAACCTCGGCGGTGGGTTCCACCATGCGATGCCTGACCGTGCGTCCGGCTTCTGTATCTTCAACGACATCGCAATCGGGATCCGGTCCCTGCTCGATGCGCACCGGGTCCGGCGGATTTTGTACGTCGACATCGACGCGCACCACGGGGATGGAGTCCAGGCGGTTTTCTACGAGGACCCCCGCGTCCTCACGGTTTCCCTGCACGAGGACGGCCACTACCTCTTCCCGGGGACCGGTTTCACGGACGAAATCGGCGCCGGCGAGGGGAAAGGCTTCGCCGTGAACGTGCCGCTCCCGCCCTACACCCGCGACGTCTCATATCTCTACGCGTTTCAAGCGATCGTTCCGCCGATCGCACGGGCCTTCCGGCCGGACATCATCTGCAGCCAACTCGGAGCCGACGCACACTATCTCGATCCGCTCACGCACTTGATGTTGACCACGGAGACCTACGAGGCCGTCGGACGGATCCTGGACGGGCTCTCATCCGACCTCTGCGGGGGCCGGTGGATTGCGGTGGGCGGGGGCGGATATGACGTCACCGCCGTCCCCCGCGTATGGACGGTCCTCTTCGCCACGATGGTGGGCCTCAGCTTGGACGACGCGCTGCCCGGGAGTTGGTTGCGCGAGGGGAACCAACTCGTCGGGACCGTCCCCGCAGGAAAGGCGCTGCGGGACCACGCGAGGAGCGACGAAGACGCGCACGTCCCACGCCAGGTCAAGCGGACGGTCGAGGAACTCCGGCGTCTCGTGTTCCCGATTCACGGAATCCGATGACCGCTCTCGGCGCTCCATAGGCCGCACGGAGGCGTTACCCGGTTTGTACCATCGGCCCATGCCGCGACCGCGAAAGGTCCGAGGCGTGTTCTACTCCGCGAGAGCCCGCGGGCATTGCGGTCGTTCGCTACAACAAGACTCCACGCAGACGTGGATCGTCCTGACGCTCGAACGATGTTTGCAACAAACGCGTACGGGAGGAGAGGGCACGATTGTCGCATCTCCAATACCGATAACAAAAGCTTTAATTCGGGATGCCACTTTCTAACAAGGGATGGGACGAGGCAGTCTCTTGTTCCACAGACTCGCGTCCACAGAGCGGATGCCCTCGAATTCCGGTCGAACCGTGGGCGGACGCGCGCGGTGATTCACAAATGGTAAGCGATGAAGGCGACGGGAAGGTGTCCAAGTCCGCGGAAGAAGTTCGGGACGAGTTCGAAGAGAAGATGGACCGGCTCCGTCGCCAGTACGAACGCGACCTGCACTCCTTCCGGTACGAAATCGAGGAACGGGAGTACCGGCTGAAGGCCTACGAGGACAAGTTCAACAAGATCAAACAGCCCCCGCTCCTCTACGCCTACGTCGTTCGCAAGGAGGGGCCCGACCTCGACGGAAATCAAGTCGTCGTGGCGCGGGCGACGGAGCTGCTGAAGGTCTCGACCGGTCTGGTGGACAAGTCCCAGCTCGGCGTGGGCCAGTACGTCTGGGTCCACCCGCAGACGTACGCGATCGTCGAGGGCAGCGCGGTCCGGAACGAAGGCGTGATCGCGAAAGTCGTCGACATGCTGGACGGCAAGCTCGTCATCTCGGTCGAAGGCGACATGGAGAAACGCCTGATCGCTTGCGACAAGAACGTCTACAAGAAGCTGAAGCCCGGATTCCAGATCGGCGTCCTCCCGCCGACGATGGAGGTGCTCGATGTCCTCCCGAACCTCGAGGTCAAGTCGCTCCTCCTGGGGGAGAAGCCGAACGTGAAGTACGCGCAAATCGGGGGGCTCGCGGAGGCGATCGAACGGATCAAGGACGTCGTCGTGCTCCCGTACCAAGAGGCGAAGCTGTTCCAACAGATCTCCCTCGAGGCGCCGCGGGGCATCCTCCTGTACGGCCCGCCGGGGTGCGGGAAGACGTTGCTCGTGAAGGCGATCGCGACGGAGAACGACATGACGTTCTTCAATGTCAGCATCGCGGACGTCCTGTCGAAGTGGGTCGGGGAGTCCGAGCGGATCATCAAGGAGATCTTCCGCCAGGCGCACGAGAAGAAGCCGAGCATCGTGTTCTTCGACGAGATCGAGGCCCTCTTCACGGTCCGCGGCATGATGGACACGTCCGGCGTCCACAAGAACATCATCGCCCAGATCCTCAGCGAGATGGACGGACTCGTCGAACTGCACGATGTCTTCGTCATCGGGGCGACGAACCGGGCGGACCTCGTGGACCCGGCGTTGCTCCGCCCCGGCCGGTTCGACGAAATCATCGACATCCCGCGCCCGGACCGGAAGGCGGCGGAGGAGGTCCTCCGCATCTACCTGAACGAGGACCTCCCTGCGGCCGCGAGCCTCGAAGAGACGTACGGCGGGCACAAGGAAGCGATCGAGGCCCTCCGCCGGTACGTGCTCGATGAGCTGTACGGCGAAAACAAGTGGGTCAAGGTCAAGCTCGACACCGAAGCAAAAGAGGCGATCAAGACCGTGAAGCGGAAGGACATCATCTCTGGCGCGATCATCGAGGCGATCGTGACGACGGCGAAGAAGAACTTCGTGAAACGCGTCATCGCCCTCAAGAAGGCCGACCGGAAGAAAGAGGGGCTCACCCTCAGGGACCTCGAGATGGCGATCGACGAGGAGAGCAAGGAGCACGCGATCACGGAGATGTACGTCTACGAGAAGCGCCAGCGGGAGGTCTTCCGGACCGGTGCGGACCCGATGGTCGGGTGACGCATGAAGAAGATGGTCCAGGGGACCGAGCACGAGTACACGCTGTACTGCCGCAAGATGGGCACGATGGGGTTCGACCCGCACATGATGGCGCTCGACCTGCTGCGGGATTCGGACCTGCACCTCGCCGGCGAGTTCATCACGAACGGCTCGCGCGTCTATTACGACGTCGGGCACTTCGAGGTCAGCACCGCGGAGACGACGAACTTTCACGATGTCGTGATCTGGGAAAAGGCCGGCGAAAAGATCCTCGACTGGCTCCGACGGATCATGGAGGAGAAGTACACCGGCGACACGAAGATCCACGCGTTCAAGAACAACACCTCCCCGGACGGCACATCGTACGGGTCCCACGAGAACTATTGCGTCTCCCGGGACGTCGCGTTCCCGGCCCGGTTCATCCGCGAACTCGTGCCGCACCTCGCGACCCGGTTCGTGTACACGGGGGCGGGCGACATCGTCCGCGGGAAGTACGTCCTCTCGCCCATGGCCTTCCTCACGTCGCAGGTCATCAGCGGGGAGACAATGCACGATACCGGCTTGTTGAACACGCGGGACGAGCCCCACGCGGACGGACGCCTCTGGCGCCGCCTCCACGTGATCGTCGGGGACGCCCTGATGAACGAGACCGCGATCATGCTCCGGCACTTCGCGACGTCCGCGATCCTGCGGCTCATGGAGGCCGACGCCCTCGCCGACGTGCCGCGGATCAAGGATCCCGTGAAGGACGTCTGGCGCAACGTGGAGATCCGGAATCCGGAACAGTGGAAGGTCGAGCTCGAGGACGGGTCCATCGTGTCGCCGATCGACGTGCAGCGGTACTACCTCGGGAAGATCGAGACCCTCGTCGAGGACGAGTGGGAACATCGGGCCCTGCGGACGCTCGAGGAGGTCCTGGACGACCTCGAAGGGCGCCGATCGAAGGACGCCGCACGCCGGGTCGAGTGGCTCGACCGGTACTACGCGATCCAAGAGGCGCTCGAGAAGAAAGCCGGACCCGACGTCGAGATGATGGCCTGCAAGCAATACTCGGAAATCGGGATGGATCGGTCCCTGTTCTACAAGCGGCAGCGCGCCGGGCTCCTGGACCGAATCACGGACGACGAGGCAATCAAGCGCGCGATTCAAGAGCCGCCGGATGACAGCCGAGCACACCTTCGTCGGGAGCTGTGCGACACCTTCAATATCGAGATGATCGATTGGTCAGTGTTGATCGTGAACGACGGAACGCGGAGGCGTATCGATCTCCTAGATCCCTATGCCACAAAACTGGAGGCACCCTATGCAACAGCAAGTTGAGGAACGGCCGAAGAAGCGAAAGAAGCAGGAAAAGAAGCTCGAGTTCGAAGCCGGGAAGGTCTTCACCCCTGGCGAAGTCAAGGAAGAAGACTTCGAGCTCGACCTCGATTCGGCCCGCTTCAAAGCCCAGAAGGGGGAAGGAGGAGATCGGCGTGCCTAGCACTTTCACCGACCTCCGGCCCTAACGATAATTGGCGCTTGTGTATCTATCGCCGTTCATTGTAATCTCCGTAGAGTATCTGGCTGGTTTCCTGGACGGAGAAGGCCAAGTATCACTCGCCCGGATACCTCGTCGACGTTCGAACGAATATTGTGTCAGAGTCGTGATCTACAATACTGACCGCGGAATCCTGCACGAAATTCGACGGACTTGGGGAGGCGTACTGACCAGCGTTGGCTCGCGGAGTCCTCGTTGGAAGCCTAGCTACGCCCTGATCTGGACTAACGCCTCCGCCTTCAGGCTACTGACGGTGGTCAAGCGACACTTGAGGGTAAAATCGAAGCAAGCGACGGCACTGGACGAATTCCTCAACCACGCTCGGAAATGTCGCCGGAGGAGGGATCGCTTCGGACGGCTTTTGCCTCTTTCGATACGGGAAGTGAAACTCCGCGAGGCCTTCTACACGCGCCTTAAATTGCTCAACCGGAGGGGGTCAACGCTGGTCCCATGGCGTGGAGAGGCGGTTGCTCGCAGTGGCGCACCCCGGAATGTGCCGGTGAAATACCTTGCTGGCTTCATCGATGCTGAGGGTTGTCTGATGATTGCAAAGGTTAGGAGCCCAGCACATCTGAGGCCGCGGTACAGCGCAAGAGTGTCCATTGGAAACACTAACAGGGCCATCTTGGAAGATACACAGCAGTCCTACGGTGGGATCCTTGCGAATCAGCCAGCACGAACGGCCGGTTGGAAGGACGCCTATCAATTGATTTGGACCCATCGGAGCGTGGAACGCCTTCTACGGTCCATCCAACCCTATCTTCGCATCAAGCGAAGGCACGCCAGGATTCTTCTGCGATTCATCGCTCACAAGAAGAAGACGCGACAGGGGCGGACCGGGAGAGGCTTCGCCCCATTGGCGCCCGGGGTCGTTGCCTACCGGGAGAACCTCTACTGGCGAATGAGAAAACTCAATGCGAAGGGACCACCGCTCCGTCGGGGCGAACGTCAACTCGGGCTCTCCTTCTGATGAGCGTCGTCACTCCTCTGCTATGTCTCGGGCAACTTGATATCGCGCGCCCGCTTTCCCGCGGGGCGATGCCCACCCACGTAGAGACCCTCGGCAACGGCCTGAAGGTGATCCTCCGGCCGATCCCGGACACGAAGGCCCTGTCCACGTGGGTCGTCTACCGGATCGGCTCGCGGAACGAGGTCCCCGGCATGACCGGCTCCACCCACTGGGTCGAGCACATGCTGTTCAAGGGAGGCGGCAAGCTCGCCAAAGGGGACATCGACAAGATGATCTCCCGCCTCGGCGGCAAGATGAACGCCTTCACCGACACGGACTACACGATGTACTTCGAGACGATCCCCGCGAGCGCGATGGACACGGCCCTGATGATCGAGTCGGAGCGCATGCGCAACGCCGCGTTCGATCCAAAGGAGGTCGAGGCCGAACGCACGGTCGTGATCAGCGAGCGGGAGGGCGCGGAGAACCAGCCCGACTTCGCGGTTGAGGAGGAGCTGTGGGGCCTCGCGTTCCACGTCCACCCGTACCACTGGACGGCGATCGGGTACAAGCAGGACCTCGCGACCCTCGCCCGCGACCCGCTGTACCGCCACTACCTCCGGTTCTACGCCCCGAACAACGCGTCCCTGATCCTCGTCGGCGGGTTCGACGTGGCCGTCGCGATGCAGCACATCCGCGAGGCGTTCGGCCGCCTGCAGCCGGAGGCGCCGCCGGACCCCCTTCGGCTCGCGGAGCCGGAGCAGCGCGGGGAGCGGAGGAGCGACCTCGAACGTCCGGGTCCCGCGGACCTCCTCTCCGTCGGCTGTCACATCCCCGGCGCGGCCCACGAGGACACGCCGGCGCTCGTCCTCCTCGCGACGGTCCTCGGCGGGTGGCGGGGATTCGTCCCGTTCGCGGCGGGCGACTGGCGGCCCCGGTCGAACCGACTGTATCGGGCCCTCGTCGACGCGAAGCTCGCGACGGACGTCGGGGTCCGCCTCGAGTCGAAGCTGGACCCCTCCCTGCTCATCGCGAACGCGACGCTGGCGCCCGGCGCCTCCCTGGACCGCGTCGAGGCCGTGCTCGACCGGGAAATCGAGAAGCTGAAACGGGCGCCCCCGCCGAAGTCGGAACTCGCGCGGGCCCACCAACAGGTCCGCGCCTGGGCGCGGTACGAGCAAGACGGCGTCACCTTCCAAGGCATGTTGCTCAGCGCGGGCGAAGGCCTCGGCGCGTGGGACTTCGCGGAGGCGCTCCTCGCGAAGGTCGAGAGAGTCCGGCCGGAGCAGGTCCGCGCGGCCGCCCGCCGGTATCTCGTCGAGGAGCACCGGACCGTGGTGCGGTTCCACGCCCAGGAGGTCCCCCGGTGAACCTCCCGGACCGGACCGTCCTGGAGAACGGCGCGATCCTCCTGTCGGTCGCGCTGCCCTCGAACCCGTTCATCGCGATCCGGGGCACGGTGCCCGCCGGGATCGCGGCCGAGGGGAGCGAGTTCGGCCTGGCCGAGTTCACCTCGCGGCTGTTGCTCAGCGGGACGCGCCGGATGGGCACCGCGAAGCTCGCGGATCGCCTCGAGGGGATCGGCGCGACCCTCGAATTCCGGAACGGAGACGAGGTCCTGTCCTTCCAAGGGCGGTGCACGCGCGAGACGGCGGCGGAAACGGTCCGGATCCTGGTCGATTGCCTCTCCGAGCCGGCGTTCCCATCGAAGGAGGTCGAGCGGATCCGCGCGGAACTGCAGAACGACCTCCGCATCGAAGCGGACGACACGCACCACCGCGCGGTCCGGGAGGTGTCCCGGCTCGTCTTCCCGAAGGACCATCCGTACGGCCGGGAGCCCAAGGGCGATCCGTCCCGCGTCCGACGGATCCGGCGGGGGGACATCGTCTCGTTCCACGAGGCCCACGTCGGCCCGGAGGGGCTCATCCTCGCGGTCACGGGGGACGTCGACCGCGCCCTGATCGACGAGAGCATTGCGGCGCCGCTCTCCCGCCTCCGCGGCGACGGCGGGGCCGAGGCGATCCCGCCCCCGCCTCCCCACCGACCCGGGTCCGTCCGGATTCCGATGCCCCACAAGTCCCAGGTGGACATCGTGATCGGCGCGCCGGGCGTCCCCCGGCGTCACGAGGACTACTATGCGCTGAACCTGGCGAACCTCCTGTTCGGGCGGATCGGCCTGTACGGCCGCCTCGGGAGGAACCTCCGGGATGAACAGGGCCTCGCCTACTACGCGTTCTCGAGCCTCGACGCGCGGACCGCGGGCGGCATGTGGACGATCTCGGCGGGCGTGAACCCCTCGAATCTGGGGAAGGCGATCGAATCGATTCGCGCGGAGATGGATCGCCTGCGGACGGAGCCCTTCTCCCTCGAGGAGGTCCGGGATGGAAAGGAGAATCAGATCGGGTCTCTCGTCGTCTCCCTCGAGCGGAATGCCGAGGTCGCCGCGGAGCTTCACCGCATGGAGTACTACGGCCTCGGCATGGACTTCCTCGAGCGGTACGCGGACATCGTCGGCGAGCTGACCGAGGAGCGGATCCGAAACCTCGCGCGAAAATACTTCCTGCCGTCGGCAAGTTCGATTGCCGTCGCGGGACCCATCGGTCGGCTCCGGGTTCCCTGGTGAGGCCCGGAATTATATCCATATCGATTTAAATAAATCCGTTTGAATATCGGCCCGGCGCCACTCAGAATTGATGGTCTTCCGTGAGTCGGGCCGGGCCCCCGACCCGGCACGCGATGGTCCGGATGCCGAGATCCTCGATCCCGCGTCGCACCTCGTCCGCCCGTTCGGGCACCGTGTTGACATAGACCGTCGCGCCGGTATCGATAGAGAAGAACGCCGGGATCCCCGCTTCCCGCATCCGGCGGACCGCGAGGATCACGCGGAGCGTGTCCGGCTGCCAAAGGACCATCTCGCCGGTGCCCGTCATCGTGATCCCGTGGAGCATGAGGGTATCCCGCTCCGCGTGCGCGCAGATCGCTCCGATGTCCCGCTTCCGGATCGCGAGTTCCATCTCGGCAATCAGGCGGGGCATCTCGGCGATGCGCGCGTGGAAGAACGGCGACGTGAGCGCCTCGCGGTGCGCATCGTCCGTTTGCTTGAAGGCGGGAACGAGCGCGACGATCATCGCCATCTGAAGGTCCTCCCCCGCGAGCTGGACGGCGTAGGAGTCCTCGTCCGTCAGGCCCATCTTCCATTTGCTGAAGCCGCCAGTGACGGATCGGGTCGCGGATCCCGCCCCGCGTCGCGCGAAGCGAGAGGTCTCTTCCGGCGTGAGCCGGAGGCCGACGGCGTGGGCCGCGGCCGTCGCGAGGGCCGCGAACCCGGAGGCGCTGGCGCCCAACCCGATGTTCGACGGAAAGTCGTTCTCGCTCGCCATGCGGAACGACGCTCTGATCGAAGCGCGGGCGCGAATGGGGTCGACGACCGCCCGGATTCGCTCCATGTCTCGCGCCGTGACGTCCCGTCCGTCAATCGTCGCGGTGTCGCGCGGGAAATCGCCGAACTCGATCGTAGTCCGGCTCGTGAGTGGGGCCGTGCACACGCTGATCGAGTCGTGAAACGGGAGGCGGAGGACGGGATCCGCGAGGCCGTGATACTTGATCAGGCCCTGGATCGGATGGGCGACCGCGGTCGCTTTCACCGCGAAGCCTCCGGGAGTGCAAACGACCGCTCCGGATGGCCGCAGATCTCAGCGGCTCGATGAAGGCCGAGCACTCCCCTCCGCGCCTTGCACGCCGACTGCATGTCCGCCGTCGTCGCGGCCCGGTCGAACGTGACTCCTCGGACCATCGTCTGCCTCAGATGTCGAAGATCACCTGCGCGACCCCCTCGTGCGGGTCGACGGAGAGCTTGTGCCGGGTGACCGCCTTGATGACGAGCTTGAGCTCGTGTCGTTTCTTGTCAATCGCCTCGCCCTGCGCGACGCCGTCCAACGAGGTTCCGCGGACTTTCGGATCGAACGCACAGAAAAGGAAATGCTGCGTCTCGTGGACGTACAGGAGATCGGAGAGCCAGCGAAGGAGCAGAGTCGGCGCGTCGCCTGCCGTCACGCGCACTTGGACCTCCCCGACGGGTCGCACAGTCTTGAGATCCGCGATCAAGCTGAACATCCCCTCAGCCGCGTTCGCGAACAGTTCATTGAGCGAATGTCCATACGCGCGAATCCCGACGTCCGCGGTATGCTCGATTTCCTCGTAACGCACGGGGCGGCAAACGGCGGCGGAAGATGAAGGTTCTTCCTTCTAGATGCCGCGTTCCCGCCCAGGCCAGATGAGTTTGTGCATCTGGAGCTGGAGCCGCACCGGCAGCCGCTCCTTAATAATCCACGACGCGAGCTGTCCCGCGTCAAGGCCTCGGGCGACCTTGTGCGCCGGCGTTGCCGGAGAGAAGAGGATCGTCTGAGACTTCGTGTCGACCTTCGATAGCACGCCCTTCGCGAACTCGAAGTCTGTGCGGTCCAGGAGGACGAACTTCACCTCGTCGTGCGCGCGCAGCCGCTCGAGGTTCCGATACGCGCGATTCGCAACCATCCCGGAGCCCGGGCACTTCACGTCCATCACGTAACGGACTCGGCCGGACGAACGCGCCTCTGGGACGAGCGCATCGAACGCCGCCAAGTCGATCTCTCCGTCCGTCTCGATCGAGTGGACGAAATGCTCCGGAAGGCGGCGGATCGCGTGGGCAATCGATTCCCCCTGAAGCAACGGCTCCCCGCCGGTCCAGCAGATGTTTCGGATTTCGGCGGAGGAATCCGCGCCGCGGGCGAGGTCCAGGATCCGCTTCGCCGCGTCCTCGACGCCGACCCGCGTGAAGTCTCCGCCTTCGACCGCATGCATCGAGTCGCACCAGCGGCAGCGGAGGTTGCAGGTGTACAGCCGCACGAAGACGGTCGGCAAGCCGACGAGCGAGCTCTCGCCTTGGACGGAGACGTACAGCTCGCTCAAGAGGAATTCCTTCCCCTTGCGCGGGGCGACGGCCGCCTGGGCCTCCATGGCGGTTCCGATGTGCACGTGGCGTATTAAGTGTTCGCGGTGCGCTGGCTCGATGAGGCGTACGGCAACGGATCTTGGAGGCCGGCCTCACGGAATCCCTTGAGCCGGAGCTGGCAGGAATCGCACACGCCGCAGGCCTTCGACCGCCCATGGTAGCACGACCAGGTGAGGTCCCACGGGACCCGCAGCTCCTCACCCTTGCGGACAATCTCGGCCTTCGACATCCGAATGAGCGGCGTCCGAATCTCGATGATATCGCCCTCGACGCCCCGTTTCGTACCGAGCCGGGCGACCTCTCGGAAGGCCGCATAGTATTCGGGGCGGCAATCGACGTACCCCGAGTAGTCGACCGCGTTTGCCGCGATGACGATCGCCTTCGCCCCGGTGGCCTCGGCGAGCCCGAGCGCGTAGGACAGGAGGATCGTGTTGCGGGCGGGGACGTAGGTGGTCGGAATGGCCACCCCCATTTCCGAGAGCCGACGCCGCTCGGGGACCGGGATTCGGCGGTCCGTCAAGGCGGAGCCTCCGATCGCGGTGAGGTCGATCGACACGATTCGGTGGTCCACCACACGAAAATGCTTGGCGAGGCGCTTCGCGGCCTCGATCTCCTTTCGGTGGCGCTGGCCGTAGTCGAAGGTGAGGCCGATGACCCCGAAGCCCTCCTTGATCGTCATCGCGAGGGCCGTGGCCGAGTCCATCCCTCCGGAGAGGAGGACGACGGCGGTCTGTGCCATGGATGCCAAGATGGAAGCCGGCGCTAAAGGCCTTGCGAACCGCCTCCGTCAGAGACCGAGCGCCTGGATTACGCGTTCGAATCGATCGACCAGGGGCGCCACGCGTCGGTA
>Ga0209158_1000174_pt1 | contig 51305 bp, 46 predicted proteins | sample GraSoiAngelo_140_FD_185897 | JGI IMG/M metagenome (GOLD analysis project Ga0209158, IMG submission 185897) | Grasslands soil microbial communities from the Angelo Coastal Reserve, California, USA - 14_0929_12_30cm (SPAdes) (version 2) | ecosystem: Environmental > Terrestrial > Soil > Grasslands ...
GGTCCGCCGCGGTGCTGTTCGCCATCGCGTTCGTCGTCGTGCTCCCGTACGCGGTGCCCGCGTTCGAAACCATTTACGCGGCGTCGGGACTCGTTGGTTGGTCGATCGCCTTCGTGGTGGTCGCGTTCGATCTCTGAAGAAACCGGGCGACATGCCGACGGGAGGAGGTCACAGCTCGACTTTGATTCCGAGCTTTTCCGTGAGTTCCTTGTACCGGTTGCGGATCGTGACTTCCGTCACGCCCGCGACGTCCGCGACCTCGCGTTGCGTCCGGCGCTCGTTGCAGAGGATCGACGCGATGTAGATCGCCGCCGCTGCCACGCCCGTGGGCCCGCGACCCGATGTGAGTTCCTTGTCCTGCGCGTCTTTCAGGATTTCGACGGCGCGGGACTGGACCTCGCCGGTGAGCTTCAGCTCGGAGCAGAACCGCGAAACGTAGTCCTGGGGCTTCGTCGGCATGAGCTTCAGCTTCAGCTCGCGGGTCATGAAGCGATACGTGCGGCCGATCTCCTTCCGCCCGACGCGGGACGAATTCGCGATCTCGTCGAGGGTCCGCGGCACATTGCACTGCCGGCATGCGGCGTACAGCGACGCCGCGACAACGCCCTCGATGGACCGGCCGCGGATCAGGTTCTTGTTCACGGCCTTGCGGTACACCATCGCGGCCGTCTCGCGGACGTTCCGCGGCAACCCCATGCCACTCGCCATCCGGTCCAATTCGCTGAGGGCGAACGCAAGGTTCCGTTCCGTGGCGTTACTCACGCGAATCCGGCGCTGCCACTTCCGCAGGCGGTACAACTGGGCGCGGTTTCTCGTCGGGATCGACTTGCCGTACGAGTCCTTGTTCTTCCACCCGATCGTCGTCGAGAGCCCTTTGTCGTGGATCGTGTACGTCATCGGGGCGCCGGTGCGGGCTCGCTTCTCGCCCTGCTCGACGTCGAACGCCCGCCATTCCGGGCCCTGGTCGATCATCTGGTCGGTCAGGACGAGCCCGCATTCCTCGCAGATCAGCTCGCCGCGCTCGTAGTCGAACGAGAGGTGGCCGGAATTGCACTCGGGGCATCTAGTGACTTCTTCGGCTTCTTCGATCTTCTTGGTCGGCATGAACTCCCTCCGCGACAAAGACGTCGGCTCCAATCAGGGACAGCGCGGGGGCGCCCACCGGCCGAACGGCCGCGAAAGGTTCCCGCACCGGTCCGAAGACTTTGATTACCCGTCCCAGGGGCCGATTTCGTTTGTCGCGCACGTCGGCGCCTCGCGAGGGGGCGAATTCGGAACGGACGAGCACGGTTCCGTCATGGGCGATGTTCTCGACCACGCCGAGCCGCCGCATGCCCCCTCCCGCTCGGGCGCGGCCAATACGTACGTCGTATTTAACGACAGCGGAATATATTTGTAGCGGCAGGCGCCCAACAAGGACCCCCCGGTGCATCTATGTACGGTCGGCGGGGTGGTGGCCGAAGGTCAATGCAACCTTGTTTAAGGTTAACAGAGATCCCGCCTCGCGATCGGTCGTCGCGCGGCCTCTCCCAGCGTTCCGCTGCAGTTTGGGAGCCGCACGAACCTTTAACGCCGTTTCTTTCGATGCGGCCGCGAGAACGTGAAGATCGTCCCGTTCGAGATGGAGCGATGGCAGTCCACCTGGGAAAATTCGGTCGAATACAACTTGTCCGAGAGCGGGGTCCAGCCGATTCCGCTGCGTGAACTCCTTCGCGATGCGCCCGCCATTGAACGGTTCCTCGACCATCCCCTTGCATACTCCCAGGGCAACGGGACGCCGGAGCTCCGATCCCTGATTGCGGGGATGTACCGCGGCGCGACTCCGGATCACATCCTCGTGACGAACGGCTCTTCCGAGGCGAACCTCCTCGCGCTGTGGCATCTCGTGGAGCCGGGAGACGAGGTCGTCGTCATGCTCCCGAACTACATGGAGACCTGGGGCCTCGTCCAGATTTTCGGCGGCCAGGTGAAACCGCTCCGCCTCCGGGAAGACCTTCGGTGGCAGTTTGAGCCCGACGAACTCGCGGGCCTCGTGACGCGGAAAACGAGGGCGATCGCGGTCTGCAACCCCGACAACCCAACGGGGGCGGTGATGGGCGATGCGCAGCGGAAGGCGGTCGTCGACGCGGCCCGGGACGCGGACGCATGGCTCCTATCCGACGAAGTCTACATCGGCGCGGAGCGCGAAGGCCCGCGGACGGAAAGCGTCTGGGGCGGCTACGAGAAGACCCTGATCACGAACGGGCTGAGTAAGGCGTACGGCCTCCCGGGGCTGCGGATCGGATGGCTCGCGGGACCGCCGGAGGCCATCGCGACGCTGTGGGGTTACCATGACTACACGACGCTCACGCCGACCTACTTGTCGGATCGACTTGCCCAGATTGCGGTCGCGCCGAAACGCCGGGAGGAAATCTTCGCCCGCACACGATCGATCTTGCAGAGGAATTATGAAAAGCTCTCCGCCTGGATTGCCGACCACGGCGCGCTCTTCTCGCACGTCCCTCCGACCGCCGGCGCGATCTGTTACCTCCGCTACGCGTTGCGAATCAACTCATCAGACCTCGCGCGTCGCCTGCTGAAGGAGAAGTCCACGCTGATCGTGCCGGGCGACCAGTTCGGAATGGACGGATTCATCCGCATTGGGATGGGGGACGCGCACGGGTACCTGATGAAAGGCTTGGCCCGAATTGACGCGCTCCTCCGGGAACTGAAGACGGAGCCGAGGACGCGGTAAGGGAGATCCGGCGGTGATACGACCGCGAGATTCGCGGGCTGATCGGACCCGCGGAAGCGCTTCTCGAACCTTGATGAGGTAGAAATGCGGCATCGAATCGTCCTCGCCGGCTTCGGAAATGTGGGACGAGAATTTGCACGGCTTCTCCTCGAGCAGCGGACCGAGCTGACTCGGGCGTATGGTCTGGACGCCTCGATCGTTGCCATCTTGACGGCCCGCCATGGTTCCGTCGAGAACACGCGGGGCATTGACCTCCGAAAGGCGCTTCGACTCGCGGACGCGGGCGTCTCCTTGGAGTCCTGTGGACGCGGGATTCACGAACGGTCCGTCGACTACATTCGCCGGGGAAAGGCCGACATCCTGATCGAAGTCACTCCACTCCGGATTTCACCGCGACAGATTGCTTTCGACCACATGCGGGCGGCGCTCCAGACCGGGAAGCATGTGATCACGGCGAACAAAGGTCCTGTCGTGTACCATTACCAGGATCTGCGGGATCTGGCTCGACGGCGACATGCCGGGTTTCGGTACGAAGGCACCGTGATGGACGGCGCCCCCGTCTTCAGCCTGTTCCAGGAGGCGTTGCGCGGGGCCCGGGTCGACGCCTTCGAAGGGATTCTGAACAGCACGAGCAACCTCGTCCTCTCCGAAATCGAAGCAGGCCGAACGTACGAGGAAGGCGTCGCGGCCGCGCAGCGTCTCGGATTCGCCGAGTCGGATCCATCCCTCGACCTGGACGGATGGGACGCGACGGTGAAGGCGTGCCTCCTCGCGAACGTCGTGATGGGCGGGCGTCTGCGGCCCGAACGAATCCCGCGACACGGCATCGCCTCGGTCGGAGCCGAGTCGATCCGCGACGCGAAATCGGCGGGGAAGCGGGTCAAGCAAATCGCCCGCGGATGGCGGGAAGGCCGGACCGTGCGAGCGTCCGTCTCCGTCGAGGCGATCGGCCCGGACCATCCCTTGTTCTCGATCAACGGCACGTCGAGCTCCCTCGTCGTCCGGACGAACATGCTGAAGCAGTTCCAGATCATCGAACACGATCCGGGATTGCGGCAAACCGCGTTCGCGCTGTACGCGGACCTGATCGCAATCCACGAGGGCCGACTGTCGCCGTAGGTGACGCTTATATCGCGCGGACCGGATGGGCCGCCGATGCGGGTCGTCCTCGGAGGGACGTTCGACATCCTCCACGAGGGCCACGAGGCGCTCCTCCGCGCCGCGTTCGAGGGACGCCCCGCGGAGGTCCTGATCGGCCTGACGACGGACCGGTTCGCGCGGGAGTCCCGGACCCGCGTGAATTCCTATGCCGTGCGCGAGCGGAACCTGAGGCGGCTCCTCGCGACACGCCGTTGGCGACCCGCGCGGATCGAGCCGATCGACGACGCGTACGGTCCCGCGGACGACCTTCCTGATCTCGATGTCCTCGTCGTATCCACGGAGCGGTATGCCGTCGCGGTGGCCCTGAATGGAGCGAGGACCGCCCACGGACTCCGGCCGCTCGAGATCCGCGCGGTCCCGATGGCCTTGGCCCAGGACGGCTTGCCGATCGCCTCACGGCGGATTCGGGCGGGCCTCATCGATCGGACGGGTCGACGTCTCAAGCCCCTCCGCGTTTCCGTGGGCACGGACAACCCCGTGAAGGTCCGCGCGGCCCGTCGGGTCTTCCAAGCGCTCTCGCTCCCCGCGCGCGTCCGGGCGGTCCGCGTTCGAACGGAGGTCCCCGACCAGCCGTTCGGGGAAGAGGCCCTCCAGGGAGCCGTCAACCGGGCGAAGGCGGCGCTCGGCGGCGGCGATTTCGGAGTCGGGATCGAGGCGGGGCTCGTGTGGTCGCCGCTGATCTCCGACTACTTCGACGTGCAGTACTGCGCGGTCGTCGACCAATCGGGCCGCATCACGGTCGGCCACGGACCCGGGTTCACGTACCCGCCGCGCGTCGTCGAAAGCGTGAAAGCGGGTCGAACCGTCGAGGACGCAATGGCCCGTGTGACAGGCATTCGGGGAATCGGGTCCAAACAAGGCGCGATCGGGTATCTCACGGGGCGGCGACTCGATCGAGATCGACTCACGGAATCCGCCGTGCTCATGGCGATGGTCCCGAGGATCCGACGGGAGTTGTATTCGAGGGGCGTTCCCCGCGAGCCGGCCGGCGGCGGTTGAAGAGCCAGGGTCCCGAGGACGCCGGCGGGACATCCGCACGGTCGGGCGTCGCACAGCTTTTTTAGGTCCTCCACCGTTCGTCCGCCGGAGCGCCGAGCCCATGCCCGCGCGAATTGCCGTCAACGGATACGGAACGATTGGCAAGCGGGTCGCCGACGCGGTCGTCCTGCAGGACGACATGCGCCTTGCGGGCGTCGCGAAGACGAAGCCCGACTTCGAGGCGAAGCTCGCAGTGCGGAAGGGGTACGCCGTCTACGCAGCGACTCCGGACGGCGTCGCCAAGTTCGAGAAAGCCGGCGTGAAGCCGGCGGGCACGCTCGCGGACCTCGTCAAGGAAGCCGATCTCGTTGTCGATTGCACGCCGGAGGAAAGCGGTTACAAGCCCCTGTACGAGAAAGCGGGGGTCAAGGCGATCTGGCAGGGCGGCGAGGAACACGCCCTGACGAACCTGTCGTTCAACGCCGCGGCGAACTACGAAGACTGCCTCGGCGCGTCGTTCGTCCGCGTGCCCTCCTGCAATACGACGGGGCTCATCCGCACCCTCTATCCGCTCGACGCTCACATCGGGGTGGAGAAAGTCCTCGCCGTCATGGTCCGCCGCGCGACGGACCCGGGCGACTCGAAGAAAGGCCCGATTAACGCGATTGAACCCGAGCTCGAGATGCCGAGCCATCACGGCCCGCATGTCCAGAGCGTCCTGCCAAAACTGAACATCCATACGATTGCGGTGAAGGTCCCGACGACGATCATGCACCTGCACACGGTGAGCGTCGACCTGAAGAAGGCCGCAACGGCGGATCAGGTCCTCGACGCCTGGAAACGGTTTCCGCGGGTGATCTCGGTGTCGGGCGGCGACGGCGTCAAGTCGACGGCCCAGATCATGGAGATGGCGCGGGATCTATCGCGGAACCGCTCGGACCTCTACGAGGTCGCCGTGTGGCGGGACGGGGTTCACGTCGTGGACGGGCGACGGCTGTACTACTTCCAAGCGGTCCACCAGGAGTCCGACGTCGTGCCGGAGAACGTGGACGCGATCCGGGCCCTCCTCGAACTCGAAAAGGACGGTCGGAAGAGCATGCAGAAGACGGACCGCTCCCTCGGCATCGGGACCGCGAAGTGACCCCCGGCCAACGTTCATCCGCTCTGTGTCCAGCGGCCGGTGCGTCGGGGCGTTGCCCGGCCCGCATGAGCGGGGATTACGGCTTGCGCTCGAGGCGTTGAATCCGTTTCGTGGCCCTCTGGATCACTCCCATGAGCGCGTGGAACTCCCACTTGCTCGGGACCGCGCGGCCGATGAGCCGCCGAAACATGATCCGCGTTCGCGGTCTCTTGTGCGGCGGATAGTCCGTCGCGTCCAGGAGGGCCGCAAACGCCTCGTGGAGTTTCTCCTTCTCGAGGCCGGACGCCTCCCGGGTCCCCGGTTTCATCGCTCTCGCAGCGAAGAGTTCGTACAGGAGGACCGTCACCGCGTGAGAGAGGTTGAGGATCGGATACTCGTCGGATGCGGGGACCGTGACGAGGAGGTCGCAGCGCCGCAACTCTTCATCAAGAAGCCCGAAGTCCTCCCGACCGAAGAGGAGTGCGACCCGACCGGACATTTTCGCGACCCGGACCGCGAGATCCCGCGGTGTTACGGCAATCCGCGCGAACCGTTTCTCGCTCTCCGTGTCGACGCCGGACGTGCCGACGAGCAGGTCCGCGCCCTTGACGGAACCGTCGAAGCGGTCGACCACGCGCGCGGCGTCCAAGATGTCGACGCCGTGCATCGCCCGCTGCCTCGCCTCCGGCCCGATCGGGCACGGGTTCACGAGGACGAGCTCCCCGGCCCCGAAGTTCTTCATCGCCCGGGCGACCGCGCCGACGTTGCCCTCGTTCTTCGGCTCGACGAGGACGACGCGAACCGTCGGCACGCTGCGCTCGATATACTGTAACGGAGATATGCCTTGGCATGCGGGTCGCCCTCAAGATCGCATACGATGGGCAACGGTTCTTCGGCCACCAGCGGCAGCCGGACCGGCGGACCGTCGAAGGGGAATGCCTTGAGGCACTGCGGTCGGCGAAGATCCTCCGCGACCCGCGGGAGTCGTTCTTCCGAAGCGCGAGCCGCACGGACCGGGGGGTGAGCGCGATCGGGAACGTGATTGCGTTCAACGGGAGTCTGCGGCCCGAGGCGGTCGTCGGCGCATTCAACGACAAGGCGAGGGACCTGTGGGCGTGGGCGTACGCGGAGGTCCCGGCCACGTTCCACCCGCGTCACGCGCTGGAACGTTGGTATCGATACCATCTCTACGGGGACCTGTCCGTCGAGGCGCTCCGGGAAGCCGGCGTTCTCTTCCCCGGACAACACGACTTCCGGTCGTTCACGTCGGACCCGCCCGCGGGGTCGTTCGCGGTGACCCGGGTCGACGTCTCCACGTCGCCCGACGCGATCGTGGTCGATGTGCGCGCCCCGAGCTTCCGCCGCGGGATGGTCCGGCGGATTGTTGCCGCGATGGTCGCTCATGTGCAAGGGACGGCCGGGCTCGCCGACATTCGCGCGGCCCTTGCGGGGACGCGACACGACTTCGGCTCGGCGCCGCCCGAACCGCTCTTTCTCATGGACGTATCGTACGGACTTCCGTTCCACGTCGTGCGGAAGCCGAAAGCGCTCGACGAGTGGAGCGCCCTCCGGCTCGAAGCGAACCTACGCCTGCGCTGGCTGCGTTCGCTTGAGGAAGCGCTCTCATCCGCTGCAGGGACGTGAACCCCTTGTGTCGACACCAACAGGTGTGAGGTTCGAGCACTGTTAGGGTTCGAGGCTCATGCTAGAAATCGGTCCGAACCCTGCAGATTGCTCCGCGGATCCATGTCGGGAATGGGCTTGACGGCGCGTCCGACCCGGTGCGGACAATGCTCGGACGAAGCTTTTTATACGGTTCGCACCCTTTCGCCGAACAATTCGACTCGGGTTCGACTCGGGGAGAGGAGGAGAGACACATGAATTTTAGGCTATCGCGCTCAATGGCGCTGAGAACGATTTTGGTTGTCTGGGTGCTCATTGCCACGGCGTTCGCGTTCATGGTCACGAGCCAGAATGCGGCCGCGGCGGCCCGGACTAACCTGGTTATCGGTCTGCAGAATGACATGGTCAACCTGAATCCATTCGATCCAGGAACGAACAGCGTATGGAAAGCGTATCAAACGCAGTATAACTTCGAATCGCTGTTCACCTATGACCCGAACTATCAGATTTACGCGGACCTGGCCGACCCGGCCGCTGCCTGCCCGACTGGCACTACGGTCGCTGTGCCCGGATCCTGCGTCGATGCGAGCAAACTCAACATTACGGTCAACATCCGCTCAGCCGTGACGTTCACGAACGGCCAGACCCTTACGGCGGACGATGTCGTCTTCACGTACCAAACGCTGCCTTGGTCCACCCTCGCGACGGACATCGTCCAGGCGATTTGGTGGGATCATCCGGTTGCGCCGCTATGGAACTCGACCGCCAACGGCGCGACGGGCGCAGGGGCCTGTCCGAGCTCGAACCCGAAATGCAGCTCCCACGTCGGGATCTTCAAGACGGGCCCGCTCCAGGTTCGCTTCCAGCTGACACCCCACACGGTCCCAGGGGTCACGAACGGGGGCTATGCCCTCGTGTTCTACGACACCCTCGTGAGCGCGATCATCCCCTCGGGCATTTGGAAGAACCACCTCCAGTCGACCCCTCAGATCAACTACTCCGACCCGGCCCTGGGGAACATCAAGGACTCCGTGGACCAGTCGATCGATTTCAGCTTCGGTGGACCCGGTCAGTATGATGCCACGGTAGGAACCGGGCCGTTCTACATGACGAGCTGGACCCGCAACGCCGGATCCAAGTCCCTCGTCTATGGGAACTACTGGGGCAAGAGTGTCGCCCACACGTGGGCGGGGACCTCCTATCCGTTCTCCCCGCCGAGCGACGGCAAGCACGTGACGGAGTTCGACTTCATCGTGTTCGGTAGCCTCGACGTCGTGAGCTTGGCGTTGCAGCAAGGGACGATCGACACGCTCTTGTGGTCCCTGACGCCTGGGTTTGTGAACGTCGTCGGGTCGAACCCGGCGATCACGGTACAGACGGTGACCGACTCGGGTTACTTCTATCTCTCGTTCAACACGCGCGTCGCGCCCTGGAGCGACCTGTGCCTGCGGCAAGCCATCTCGATGGCGATTGACAAGAACTACATCGTCAACACGCTGATGGGCGGGTACGGGATTCCCGGCTTCGCGCCGATCTCGATCGCGAACCCGACCTACGTGAACAGCTCGGCGCAGCCCATTCCCGGGGGGTACAACCAGGCGGGCATCGATACGACGCTGAACAACTGCGGGTACACGATCGACCCCGCCACCGGGTTCTACCGGACCCCCAGCGGACAGCCGATCACGGCCACCATCTTAACCCCGCCGAAGGACTACGACCCGGTCCGGGCTGACGCGGGCATCATGATCTCGAACAACCTCAAAGCCGCGCACCTTAACATCGACGCGGCTCCGACGAGCTTCGACACGATCGTCGCGAAGGCCTTCACCCGGCCGGTGAACTTCCAGATCTACGTGCTCGGATGGTCCCTAGGCCTGTTCCCGGAGACGTACCTGTGCACGTTCTTCTGTTCGAACTACGACGTCAACAAGAACCCGGCCGGACAGAACTCCGCAGGATACTCGAACCCGACGGTTGATGCGCTCATCAACCAGGCCCTCTACACGACCGACACGACGGCCCGCACGGCCATCGTGAAGCACATCGAGGGCCTTGTCGCGGCGGACATCCCGTGGAACGTCTTGTACTACCGCAAGAACGTGGTCGCCTGGCGCAACGACGCGTGGGCGGGCTGGATCCTCTACCCGAACGGGAACGCCCAGTTCAACTTCTACAGCGTCGTGCACATTCAGCCGGCCGGCACGGCGACGGGCGGAGGCGGCTCCGTCGGGCCGCTGACGGTCGCCACGTCAATGCCGGACCAGGTGTTCTACCGGCAGACGGTGCCCATTGGGGTCTATGTATCCCAGAACGGCGCGCCGGTGAGCGGGGTAACCGTGGCCCTGACCGTGCAGTTCGGGGCCTACTTCGCGAACTTCACAGGCACGACCGGATCGAATGGCAAATACAGCACGACATGGACCGTGCCGCTGATTCAAGGCTCGGGGACTGCGACGGCGAAAGTCACGTATAAGGGCCTCACCGCCACGAATACGAAAGCGATTGAGAGCACGATCGGGCCTCCGATGCCCTCAGCCCAGCTGACGCTTTCGACCACAAAGCCGGTCATCGTGCCGCCTGAGACCACGACAATCAAGGCCACGGTGACGAACTCTGCCGGCGTCGGGATAGCGAGCATTCCGATCTCGATTGAAACGAACCTCACCGCAGGGACGGTTAGCCCAACCAGCGCGACGACCGACGCGACCGGTGCCGCGACGTTCACCTACACCGCGCCGCCCGTGACCGCGTTTGTGAACAGCCAGTTCACGGATATCGTCCGGGCTCACATCGCGGTGGCGACCACCCTTGCGGTGGAGACCCAGTCGGCCCAGATTGTCATCGTCACGCAGAACAATGTTGCCCCCATCTGGGATATCGTGTCACTTGACCCGGCCACGCTTGGGACGGCGTTCCACGTCACAACGGCGACGCCGAGCAACCTCATCCTGGACGTCAAGGACTTTGCCGGCGCCGCGGTGGCTGGCGTGGCTCTCGATCCCGTCTTTGCGGATGCGTGGAACTTCACTGTGGCCCCGACGACGTCGGGTTCGGACACGACGAACGCGAACGGCCAGGCGTTCTTCACCGTGACTTCGATCGGCCTCGCCGCCAACACGACGACGATGGCGCTATCCTTCCAAGTGCGCGGTGTCGTCTTCTCGACCTCCGACACGATCCTGATGAACTTGGCGACCGGCACGAGCACCGGCTACGGAGGCTATCTGAGCCTAGGCTCCCGTGCCATGCCGTACTCGCCGACGCCCTCCTCGAACTCCGTGTCGGTCCACCTGTTCGACAAGACAGGGCTGCCTGCGACCGGGGTCGCGGCGATGTTCAAGATCGACTACGGGGACTTCGGAATTCCGGCCCAGTTCGCGATGGCGATTGACTATGGCTGCCCCGTGACCTGCCCGACGTACACGCAGACCGATGGAAACCTTGACTTGAATTCGTTCGGTCTGGCCTCGCTCGGCGGATCGTTCCGGAGCAGCGTTGGCCAAGACTGGAACTACGGCGTCGAGAACTTCATCAACGACTTCGAGGTCGTCGAGTGGGACGTCAACTTCGCGACGGGCGTGAACTACGACGCCTGCAAGCCGGGCGGGAGTGCGCTGGACGGAACGGATCCGGCCCCGAACCCCCGCTGGGACGGCTCGTACATCATCAATGTGACGAGCGCGACGGACTCAACGGGAACGTACACCCTGCCCTTCTCGATTAATCAGGAGAAGAAGGACTCCCGGATCCAGGTCGAGGCGTTCATCGGCGCGAGCGGTGGCACGGCGAGCATCAGCGCAAACGCGTGTTCTTTCGTCGCAACGGTCGACAACTTCGCCTACCACATCAGCACCGGCCTCGTCACGCAGCGCGCGCCGATCTTCGCGGTGTCACAGGTCGTGCCCACATCCACGACGGGTGCCCCCAAGCCAATCGTGACGTCACAGAGTCGTGTCGTCTCGCTGAGGGCGCAGTTCATGGACGCGAACGGCGTGGTCTCGAAGCCCGTGGTCTTCTTGACGCAAGGTGCCGGCTCCGCCGCGAGGAACGTGTTGGGCACCTTCGGAGGGGTTCAGACCGGGACCTCGGCGGGTTGGCTGAACTACAGCCGGACCGTGTGCTTCACGAACAGCGCGTGCACCGCGACCAGCGCGTTCCTGAGCCTGTCCCAGGGCCTGACCTTCACGTACTTGCCCGCGGACACGCGGTATGCGTACAGCGCTCGCGATCAGCTGTTCTACCTCGCGTTCGGCGACTACTGGTTCGCGCCCACGTTCGAGGCTTTGCTGGCGAAACTGCCGATGTCGACGACGATCGCCTACCTGTACCTGCCGACATCGACGGCGTTCCTGAAGGTCTCCGTGAGTAACGACCTCGTCTCCGCGGGCGGCACGACGACCGCGACCGTCACCGTGTACAGCTCGCTCACAGGCGGGACGTTGGCCGGCGCGAACGTCTGGATCGGCAACCAGCAGTTGGTGACGAACGCCACCGGCGACGCCACGTTCACGGTCGCAGCGACCGCGTTGGGCGCGCAAGAGGCGCTCGTTGTGGCAACGGCCCCGTACGGAGGCGTAGCCCGAGGTTGGTACGCGCTCGTGGCGTCGGACCCCGTCCTGACGTATGCCAGCATCGCCGTAACACCGGCACTGGCCGGGAGCGCGTCGACGATCACCGTCTCGGCGACAAACACGCTGCCTGTGGCCGGCAACGCGACCGTATGGCTCTCGGTCGACGGAACGAACGTCACCGGGCAGGTCGTTTCGTTCGCGGCGAGTCAGACGAAGACCGTGACCTTCACCTACGTGATGGCTGAGGGGACTCACACGGTCGCCGTCGGCGCCTCGTCGACGTCCGTGGCGATCTCGCCCGCGACGCCGTACGTGCTGTATGGGCTCGCGGGTGGGCTGCTCGTCGTTGGCCTCGTCGTCGGAGTCGTCGTCGGGAGGATGATGGGCCGCAAGCGCAAGGGGCCCCCGACGTCCATGCCGGAAGAGTCCGGTGGCGGCATGGGGGGAACGGCCGAGGAAGAGCTGAGCCCCGAAGACAAACTCTAGGCGAGAACGGACCGGGCCTCGCGCCCGGTCCCCTTTCCAATTTATCGCCGCGCCGATTGCGATTGGGGGCTCTGGTTGGACAAGTTAGAAATAGGGTTCGGTCGATAGTAACCCTTGGGAGTGGGGGTTGGACACATGGCCTCTCTGGCCCGATATCTGATTCGGCGAGCGATCCAAGGCGTGATCACGCTTTTCATCGTGACGGTCATCGTCTTCATCCTGTTCTACTTCTCCGGGAACCCGCTCGATGGCCTCCGCGCGAACCCTTCGATTCAACCCGCCGTCATCGAGGCGTTAAAACGGCAGTATGGTCTCGATCAAGGGCCGGAGGTCCAGCTGTACCGCTATGTGGTCAACATGTTCACCTTCAACTTCGGCTGGTCCTCTTACGCCAACGCCCCCGTCATCTCCGTGCTCGCAGAGGCCTTGCCGCGGACCCTGTTCCTGTTCGGAGGGGCGGTTCTCATCGAGTACTTTATCGGCGTCCTCGTCGGCCGCTACATCGCGTGGAAGCGGGGGAGGGGCGTCGAGGGCGGCGTGATCCTCACGAGCCTGTTTTTCTACAACATGCCCTCCTTCTGGATCGGGTTGATCTTGCTGTTCTTCTTCGCCTACGTCTGGGTCGTGTTCCCGCTGCGCGGCTTCCAGGACACTTCGACGGACTCGTTCACCGCGACCCACTACCCGTTTCTGCTTTCCCTTCAGGGCATCCCGTTCGATGCGGTCCTAGGGATCCTCGCCGTCATCGCGGGCGTTGCGATCGTCGCCATCGCTTGGATCCGAAGGCCGAAGCGTCCACTCGACACGCGCGAGAAGGCGATGCGCCTGGCTCCGGGTGTGGTGGTCGCGGGCGTCGGTGCCGTCGTCGCGGTGTTGCCGTGGTCTCTGTCCCTGTTCGACGTGGCGGACATCCTGATCCACGGGTTTCTGCCGATGCTCGCCTTGGTTCTGATCACTGCGGCGGGCACGATCCTGCTCATGCAGACCTCGATGCTGGAGGTCATGGGAGAGGATTTCATCCTGACGGCGAAGGCGAAGGGCTTGTCGGAACGGGTGGTGCGGAAGCGGCACGCCGCGCGAAACGCGTACCTGCCGGTCGTCACGTCGTTGGCGATCAGCCTGGGGTTCGTCGTCGGCGGCGCGATCATCCTCGAGTACATTTTCTCGTACTACGGGCTCGGCTCGTACCTGCTCATCGCAATTATCTCCAGCGACCGCTTCCTCGCGGGGTCGATTCTCTTCCTCATCTCGGTCCTCGTGATCTTCGGCAACATCGTCGCGGACATCCTGTACGGGGCGCTCGATCCACGTGTTCGAATCTGAGCCGGGCCCGCCACGCTCCGAATCGATTGGCCCGGTTCTGATTCGTCGGTTGCGACGCGTCCTCCTCACGTCGTGGACGACCCTCCGACAAAGCCGCCTCGGGGTTCTCGGGTTCTCCATCGTCATGGTGTTCGCCTTGATGGCGATCTTGGCGCCCGTCATCGCGCCGTACCCCCGCCTTTACGAGGCTCCACTGATCGACCGGTTCGACATCCACGCGTTCAGTCGGGCGCTGCCCCGAAACCAGAGTTACGAAGGGCCCCTTGTCGGCCCGACGACCCCCTTGTTCCCCGATGTAGGGGGCGGCGAATGGATGATCAACTGGAACACGACCCACGCGACGGTCTATATGGATTTCATGAAGTACCCTCAGCGAACGAACGAGTCCCCGTTCCTGACCCGGAACCTGTCCCTCCGGCTGGATGCAACTCAGCTCTTCAACGCGAGCCCACTCCCGAGCCCGCCGTTGTCGGCGATCTACTGGATTGCGCCCGGTAAGAACATCTCCTTCGAAACCGGCCCGGTGGACAAGAACGGGGCGCTCGCGTATTTCATGAACCGGGATTTCATCGTCGGCGACCCGTTTTCGAACGCCGGCATCTTCCGGGCGACGCTGCCCTTTGATCCCGTGTGGACGGGCCAAGATCCGGAATCGGCCGGATATCTCGTCGCCCAGCCGAACCAGCGTCAGGGGCCGAGCCCCTTTCCGGGCGTGCCAGGGAACCCCTACGGACCCTATCGGTACTTCTACGCATCGAACGGCAGCGCGACGTTGATCTTCGAAATCACGTACGTGCACACGGGGGACCAAACCCCAACCATCACCCCCTCCGGACGGATCGCCCTCTCGTTCAACGGCAGGTTGTCCGCTCCCCCGTTCGTGTACTATCATTGGGCGACCGTGTCCGACGTGGACAGTTCCGGGTTCCGCGCGGGGCTCGGGCAAGCGATTCTCCTGCCGCTCGCGAACCACACGTTGGCCGTGTACAACGTCTCCGGCATCCCTCGGGCGTACGTCCCATTAACCCTCTTCGGTCAGCCAGCGGACGTGGTCGCCCCGATCGGGTACGCTCGGTCGCCGGACACGGCGACGTTCTTCACGTATCTGCAGCTGCGGTCCATCAACGCCTCGGCGATTGCGACGTTCGACATGGGCCGCCTCCGGATCGCGCACGTGTTTTCGTTGCCGCAGGCCTCTCTCGAGCTGCTTCAGAGTCCGATCAGCGAAGTAGGTACGGCCCTCTTCATGGGCTTCTACGACGCCTCCGCGGCCTCGACAATCATGCTCGGACTGAACGTGAACCAGACATCGGGGAACCTCACGGCGATTTCCGAATTCCGGCTCACGTTCCCGGGCCGCGTGAACGACTACTTCACGGTGGCCACGCTCGTCAGCGTTTACGTCTTCGAGAACGCGAGGCTGGTCAAGCTACCGACGGACTTCAAGGTCGCCGGGGCGATCCATATCGAAGAGTTCGGGCTCACGATTCCTCCCGGCGTCAAGGGGATCGTCTACGCCGGGACAACCCACGGCCTCCTGTACGGCGTCTCGCTGAGCCAGGAGGAGCTGAACGGCGCGTGGACGGACTCTTCCACCGGGAAGACGACGTTGTTCACCCTCCTCGGCAAGCCGCGGGTCCCCTTGGCGCCCGGGACCTATCCGTCCGGGAACTCGTATCTCCTGGGCACGGACTTCAACGGCCACGACATCTTGACCCAGCTCCTGTACGGCACGCAGGTCGCCTTCATCGTCGGGATCCTCGCGGCCCTCTTCGGCGTCGGCATCGGTACCTTCGTGGGCGTGATCGCTGGATATTACGGCAAGATGATCGACACCCTGCTGATGCGGACGACCGACATCTTCCTCGTCCTCCCGTTCCTGCCTGTCGTCCTCGTGCTCGTCTCGATTGCCCGACCGAGCATCTGGATCATCATCTTCGTGCTCTCGGCGCTCGGGTGGCCGGGGATCGCGCGGGTCATTCGCGCGCAGGTCCTGAGCCTCAAGGAACGTCCGTTCGTGGACGCGGCGCGGGTCGCCGGCGCCTCCGACACCCGCCTGATCTTCCTCCACCTCACCCCGAACGTCTTGCCATTCAGCTTTCTCTACATGAGCCTCGGGGTGGCGGCGGCGATCATCACCGAGGCAGCCCTCAGCTACCTCGGGCTGGGCGACCCGAACGTAACGTCGTGGGGCGGCATGCTGTCGACCCTCATCACCCTGGGCGGCGGCCTGTACTACTGGTGGTGGCTCCTGCCGCCCGGCCTCGCGATCACGTTCCTCTCCCTCGGCTTCTATCTCCTGGGTCGCGGCTTCGACGAGATCATCAACCCGCGCCTACGGAGGCGTTGAGGTGCCTCTCCTCTCCGTCCGCAACCTGGTCGTCCATTTCAAAGTCCAACAGGGCTGGGTCCGCGCGGTGGACGGGGTGAACCTCGAGGTCGACGAGGGTGAGACGGTCGGCCTCGTCGGGGAAAGCGGGTGTGGCAAGACCACGCTGGCCTACGCGATCACGCAGCTGCTGCCCACGAATGCGTACGTCCTGGGCGGGCAGATCCTCTTCGGGGGCGACGCACCGGCCTCCCGCTACCGCGCGGAGTACTGGCAGCTGGCCGAGGGCCGCATGCGGCACGACATGGAGTCGCTCAAGGCGAAGCTCGATTCGGTGCCGAAGACGGAAGACGACTCGAACCCCGGAAGCGCGGGAGCGGTCGGACAGCAGCTCGCGGCACTCGAGCATCCGCTCGCGGAGACATACCGACAGTACCTCGCGAAGGAAATCGGCACACTCGAGCGGCGGGTCGACGACGCTTCGAATCGGGTCGCCGCGGGCGATGCGAAGATGCGACGCGTCCTCGGCGAGGCGACGGCCCGCTTCCAGGCAGCGAACCAGGAGGGCGACCTCCTCGGGATCACGCGTCTCAAGGATGGACGCCTGCGGGGATACCATCCGAAGCTCAACGCGATCCGGTGGAAACAGATCTCCATCGTATTCCAGGGTGCGATGAACGCCCTGAATCCGGTATACACGGTCGGAGACCAGATTGTCGAGGCGATTCAGGCCCATGAGGAGCTCGACGACTTCGAGTCCCGAGAACGTGTGAAGGAGCTGTACAAACTCGTCGGCATCCCGGTGGATCGGATCGACAACTACCCCCACGAGTACAGCGGCGGGATGAAACAGCGCGCGATGATCGCGATGGCGTTGGCGCTGAATCCCCGGCTCGTGATCATGGACGAGCCGACGACGGCCCTCGATGTCATCACGGCGTCGAAGATCATGGACGAGGTCCTCGCAATCCAGAAGCAGCTCCACATGACCCTGATCATCATCTCCCACGACGTGTCGACCGTCGCGAAGGTGGCGGACCGAATTGCCGTCATGTACGCGGGGCAAATCATCGAGGAGGCGTCGTCGAAGAACGTATTCTACCGCACGCTCCATCCGTACACGGAGGGGCTGCTCGGTGCGTTCCCGAGCGCGAAAGGAGAAAAGCGCCGGTTGGAAGCGATCCCGGGAAGTCCTCCGAGCCTCTTGACGCCGCCGAGCGGATGCCGGTTCCACCCGCGCTGCAAGTACGCGAAGGACATCTGCAAGACGACGATGCCGCCGTACGTCATCCCGGAGCCGGGCCATCGCGCCCTATGTCACTTCTCGCAGGACTTCTTCGCCCAGGGGGGATTGCAGCGGACCTAGACGCGAGATCGCCGGGACTCTGGCCCTCTGGACCGGCTACGCAAAACGATGGTACGGTGATCCGCGTCCAGGGGTTGCGGAAGTACTTCGAACTCCGGCCCGGATTTTTCAAGGCGCTCCGAGGAAACATCCTGTACGTCAAGGCGGTCGACGGAATCGACTTCACCCTGAAACAGGGAGAGATCCTGGGGCTGGTCGGGGAGAGCGGCTGCGGCAAGACGACGACGGGCCGTCTCGTGGCGCGGCTCGAGACCCCCACGGAAGGTCGGATCCTCTTCCAGGGCGTCGACCTCGCATCTCTGAGCCCTCGCGAGTTGTTCCGATTCCGCCGCGACCTGCAGATGATCTTTCAGGATCCGTACGAATCCCTCAACCCCCGCCACAGCGTCTTGCGTGCGATTTCGGAACCGCTCCTCATCCACCGAATCGTGAGCACCCGCGAGCAGCGGGAGGACTTGGTGATCCGGGCTCTCGAAGATTCGGGCCTGAGACCGGGACAAGATTTCCTCGAACGGTTCCCGCACGAGCTGTCGGGGGGCCAGCGGCAGCGGGCGGCCATCGCCCGGGCGATCGTCCTGAATCCCAAGGTGATCATCGCGGACGAGCCGGTCTCCATGCTCGACGTCTCGATTCGCGCGGGCGTCATGAACCTCATGCTCGACCTGCGCGCGAAATATCAGATGCCGTACGTGTTCATCACCCACGACATCGCGGTGGCCCGATACATGGCGGATCGGATCGCCGTCATGTACCTCGGCCGGATCGTCGAGGAAGCTCCCACGGAAGAGGTCATCGCGCATCCGACCCACCCGTACACCCGCGCGCTGCTCTCCGCCGTGCCCGTGCCGGACCCCGCACACGAATATTCGGCGGTGCCGATCAAGGGGGAACTTCCAAGTCCGATCGACCTCCCGAGTGGATGTCGCTTCCGGACCCGTTGCCTCTTCGCGAAGGAGATCTGCGCGACCACGGTTCCTCCGAGGATTGAGGTCGCGCCCGGCCATATCGCGGAGTGCCACTTCGCGACCGATATCTACTCGGGCGCCCTCGTCGAGCCGCCAATGGCACCGGAGGTTCCGACCCTCGAAAGCCTCCCCGCGACCCCGGCGGAGGACCTGTGAACCGGGCGGACCGCGGCGCATCGGGTGAGTGGCCGTTCGCAGCGGTGTTGGCAGCCTCCGTCGCAGTCCTCGTAGTGTTCATGGGCCTCTCCGTTGCGAACTTCGTGTCCGTGTCCCAGGTCCACGCCTCGGCGAGCGTCGAGGCGACCTCGTCCGTCGGATATCTCGGGCTTGCCTCGGACGGGACGCTCCCGAACAATGGCACGGCTCGTGCCTGGGTCAACGTCACGGTTCTCAATCCAGGTCCGAAAGCCCTCGTGTTCGACACGGTAATCTACAAACTGTGGATCGAGGACCTTCCGCACGAAGCGGGCTTCGCGGTCCCTCGGACGGACGTGCCCGTGCCGAACGCGAACGGCACGGGGGTGCGATGGCTCTTCACTGCGTACTCCGGGTCGAATACGTCCAGCGCCGTCGTCGTTCCTGCGTTCGGCAAAGGGACGGTTCCGCTCCGCTTGGACCTACGGGAACAGATCGACCTCCGAGCCTTCGTGGCGGTCCAGAACATCACGGGCTTCGCGGTGTCGAAAGGCGCCTCGGCCACCGCGGTCCCATGGGAGCTCTTCATCCTGACGAGCCTGTGGATCGACGGCGTGCCGCAGCCGACGTCACCGACGGCTCCCATTTACCAGATTGCTGTCGGGCGACTCGTGCTTCAACAGGGGACGGACTTTGAACATTGATTGGTCGGCGCAATTCCGCCGCGTCCTGAGGATCCTACGCACCTCGATCGTGCCCGCGCTTGCCCTCGGATACACCGCGTTCTACTCGATCTATCCGTCGGCCACGTTCCCGGTCTCGAGCGATGCCTCGTTCAGCTGGATCCTCCTCGTGCTCTTCGCTGCGAGCATCGCCGGTGGGATCCAGGCGGAATATCTGCAGGAGGCACTCGTTGCGGGGGTGGCTGCCCTCCCACTCGGGTTCGCGTTGGCCGTCCTCTTGGCCTTCACCCCCGGTCTCGCTGGGCTCTATCTCCTCGAACCGAGCGCGGTCCCGTTCTTCATCGCCCACTTCGCGATCCTCGTGCTCGTGCTCTCTTTTCCCGTGAACCTCCTCGGAGCCGTGATCGGCCAGCTCATCCGCGATCGATTTCGGGCGAGTCGGGCGCCCAACCGCCTCTCTCGCTGACCGTCGGGGCGCAAGGACTTTAACGACCTGACGAATCGTGCCCGCCGTGCTCATTGCGGTGACCGGGACGCCGGGAACGGGGAAGACGTCCGCGTGCGAGGTCCTGGCCCGCCGCGGATACACAGTCGTCGATCTCGACGAGGTCGCCCGGCGGGACGGTTTCGTCACAGGCCGCGACGCGGTCCGCCAGACCGATGAGGTCGACATCGAGGCGCTGCGAGATGGGCTGAACGTTCCCGCGAAAATCGCGTTCCTCCGCTCGCATTTCGCCCATCGAATGAACGTGAACGTGGCGATTGTCCTTCGGTGCCGCCCTTCCGTGCTCCGGCAGCGGCTGGAGGCGCGCGGTTGGGGACCAGAGAAGGTTCGCGAGAACGTCGAGGCGGAGGCGATCGATGTGATCCTGCAGGAGGCGGTGACGAACCAGCCGTTCGTCTACGAAGTCGACACGACGGACACGACGCCGACGGACACAGCAGACGTGATCCTGACGATTCTGCGGGGCAAGACGAAAGGACACGAGCCCGGCTCGGTGGATTGGACCTCCGAGGTGCTGTCGTGGTACTAGACCGCTACCGCGCGTTCGCGGACCGCATCTTGGTTCCTGTTGCATCGCGGTTGATCCGCGTGAATCCGAACCTCGTCTCGTGGGTCGCCTTCCTGGGGGCCGTCGGTGCCGGCGTGGCCTTCTTCTTCGGCGGCGCGGGCTTCCTCGGGCTCGCCCTCGGACTGATTCTCGTCAACGCCTACCTCGACGCCCTCGACGGGAAGATCGCGAAGATGACGGGCAAGGCGTCCCTGCGCGGGGACTTCCTGGATCATGTCCTCGATCGCTACGCCGACGTCTTCATGATTGGCGGCATCGCCTTCTCCGCGTACTGTGACCTCCGGATCGGGACCTTCGCTCTCCTCGGCGTCCTCCTGACGTCGTACATGGGAACCCAGGCACAGGCCGTGGGCCAGGGGCGTCGGTATGCAGGACTCCTCGGGCGTGCGGATCGGCTCGTCCTCCTCTTCCTCGGCGGGCTCCTTCAACTCATTGTTTCGCCGGCCGGGAAAGTGGTCTGGGGGATCGCCCCGGTCGCGTTCCAGCCGCTCGAATGGGTCCTCGTGCTCTTCGCGGTCCTGGGGAACCTGACCGCGGTCCAACGTGGGGTCTCGACATGGCGGGGCTTCTCTGCTAAGTCGCCGTAGAGGCGCTCTCTCCCCGCGGCCGCTGCTCCCGCCCCTTGACGCGGTAGTATTGCAGGGGATGCTTGATCGTCAGGCAGATTCGATCGGGCCCGGGGCAGATGCCGTAGGACTTCATCGTCGAGCACTCGGGAGGGGTGTACTCGGTCGGGCTCGAGGTCCCCGTGATGTGCTCGATCTGATATCTCGTCACATCGGCCGCGAAGTCGGGCACGTCGCCGAAGACCCGGAAGATTTCCTCGTTGCCCAGGCCGATGTGATGGAGGAACGCGACGATCGCGAAGCGCCCCATGTGGGGCACGTTCTCGTGGTTCTGGATCTGGGCCAAGAGGTTGTACATGCACGGTGGGAATCGGGTGATGCTGACTTTCCCGATGTCCTCGGCCTTGAACGTCGCCTTCTTCGCCTCGAGGACGCCGCGGATCTCCGCGAGGTCTCTTTTGAATGCCGCGAGGATGTCGTCGTTGACCGGCAACGGGAGGCCCTCCTCGATGTGCTGCTGGATCGCGTTCCGCATGACGCGGAGCGCCTTCGCCCGACGCAGCGTCACATACCCGCGGTCCACGCGCTGATTGATCAGCTTCCAGGGCGCATCCCGCATCGTGTTCGTGAATCGGAGGAAGTCCGTGAAATGGAGTCGGAAACCACCGTCCTGGCGCCGCAAGTCCATGCCCAGTTCCGAAGCGAGATGGAGGATGAGGTCGTCGGACTCCGATTCGAGGCGCTTTTCCGCGGCAATCGCCTCGTGAAGCGCGTAGCGCCGAACCAAGTACGTGTCGCCGATCGCAGACGCGAGGATTCGCGCGACGGGGTAGGCGAGGAGTTGCGCCAGCTGGTCCGCGATCGCGATGGCGACCCGCTCCGACTCCGGGCCTCGCTCGAGGGCGTCGAGCACCCGCGCCTTGCCAAGGGTCCGCGCGCGGGCGTACGCGGGTTCGAGGAGAATCTCCTCCAGGCTCACTTTCTCGGAGCGGATGAAGGCGGAGGCTTCCAGGAGGAACGGATACTTCGCGAGCGTTGCGAGCTCCACGCTGTGGGAACGCCGCGAGGCCATAAAAGCCCATGGCGGGGAACCGCGAAACGAGCGTCTGGCCAGCGGGCTTGACGAATTACGGCGGCCGACTCGGGCCGATCACTCGCTCTCGGGCGCTCCGGGAGGCGGAGGCATGACGCCGAGCTGCTGCATCAGCCCTGCGACGTCCCACTGTCCCCAGTGCTCGACGCTCTGGCCCTCGTGGAATCGGGTGACGTCGATGCCGGAGATTTTCACCTGCTTTCCCGTGGCCGGGATCCCCATGAATTCTGCCGAGTGCGTGCCCGTCATCGTACCGCGGACGACGACTTTGTCGCCTTCGGCGATGATGTCCTCGATCGTCGTCTGCCCGTCGGGAAACGCGGCATGCAACATTGCGAACCATTGCTTCTCGCCCTCGCGACCCGGCGCCATTCCCGGCGGGGCCGTGTGGTCCACGTAGTTTTCTGCGGTCACTTTGTCGACGACGTCCAGATTCCCTCGGTTCAGGACTTCATCGTAAAACATCCTCACGATTGCCTTGTTCTCCTCCTCTCCCATGGTATCCTCCTCTCCGAAATCCTTCGGTGATCCCCCTAGGGTGCGCCGGCTATATAACGCCGCCCGTCCCACGTCTCTCGGGACCGGAGGCGTATCGAAATCCGAGGGCGTCCGAGAACGCTCCGAAGGTCTTTCTGCGCCGGGACCATGGGCGGATTGATGGAGGAGCTGCGCGGCTACTTCGCGGCCCATTCCCAAGGATTGGGTCACGCGACACGCGCGGTCGCTCTCGCCCGGGGTCTCTTGGAACGACGCAGCGACGTGTATCTGCTCTTCCTCGCGGGATCGCCCGCTCTGGATCTCCTCGTGGCGAGTGGGTTCGACGCCCTGACGATGCCACCAGCGCCCGACTGGCCCGCGAAGGACGGCGTCCTCCGGCCCGCGTGGCGGTGGTATCGGGATTACGGCCGTTACCTTCGAATTGCCCGGCGGTTCCTCCGAAGGGAGGCCGACTGGAGCTACTATCGCTTTCTGATCTCCGACAGTGAACTCGCATCCGTGCGCGAGGCCATTCGTCGGCGCGTCCCGACAGCGCTGATCCTCGATTCGACGCGCCACAACTTCGCACGGGACCCGTTCTCGCGGTGGGTCGAAGGCATCGGGAATTTCTGGGCCACTCAGGTCGCGCGGAAAGCCGACCTCATCCTCACGGCGGAGCCGGGGCCCTCGTGGCCGAACGTCCGGCAGATCGGCCCGATCGTCCGCCCGTTCAGCGCATCCCGTGAGACGTTGCGGGAGGACCTCGTCCTTCGCAAGAAGACGATCCTCGTCACCGGGGGCGGCACGGCGATCGGGGAGTTCCTGGTGCGAGCGGCTATCCGCGCATTTCACGAGCTGAATTTGGACGATGTCTCGATGGTCGTCGTGAGCGGGCCGAAGTTGAAGATTCAGCCGGAACCCGGCGTGTACACGTACGGATTCCTACCGAACCTCCACGACTACGTGCTCGCCTCGGACCTCGTGATCACGACGGCCGGCAAGGGCACGGTGAACGAGGCCCGGGCGGCGGGGACACCCGTAATCGCGATTCCTCCGAAAGGCCACGGGGAAGCGGAACGAAACGCCGCGGCGCTTGGATACCGCTACGAGGACGTACGGCGGCTGCAGGAACTCATTCCCCAGATGCTCGCCCTCGGGCGTCTTCCGCCGGAGCCTCGGGGGAACGAGGAGGCCATCGCATTTTTATTGGAGTTCTTGGAGCGAGTTGCGACCCGCTAAGCCGCCCGCTGCACGACACTCACGTCGATCTCTTTCACTGTGGCCCGACCCGCAAGCGCTATCGCCGTGTCAAGTTCCATTTGAAGGTGCTGAAGGACCGCGCGCACGCCGTCGGCGCCGCCCAAGGCGAGACCCCAGAGGATCGGCCGCCCGACGAGGACCGCCCTCGCGCCCAACGCGAGCGCCTTGAGGACATCCGTTCCGCGGCGGATCCCTCCGTCCACGTAGACCTCGACGCGGCCCTTGACGGCCGCGACGACCTCGGGCAGGACATCGAGCGTCCCCAACGTGGAGTCGAGCTGCCGCCCGCCATGGTTCGAGACGACGATCCCCGCCACGCCGTGCTCGGCCGCGAGTTTGGCGTCCTCCGCGGTCATGATGCCCTTCAAGAGGACGGGGAGGCGGCTGATCGATCTCAGCCAGTCGATGTCCCTCCAGGTGAGGGATTCGTTCAGCAGATCTGCGACATACTTCGCGAACGCGGAACCTCTCTCGGCTTCCGGCATTCCATCGAGGCCCGCGAGCTTGAGGTTCGCGATTCCCATTCCGGGCGGGAGGGTGAACCGGTTCCGCTCGTCTTTCTCTCGCCGCCCGAGGAGGGGCGTGTCCACCGTCAGGCAGATTACACGGTAGCCCGCGTTCGCGGCCCGGTGCAGGAGGTCCTCCGTCACCCTGCGGTCGCGGTACGCGTACAGTTGAAACCACCGCGGCCCCGGCGCCGCCGCGGCGATCTCCTCGAGCGTCTTCGTCGCGATCGTGCTGACGGCCATCAGGGTGCCCGCGGCGGCCGCGCCTTTCGCGGTGGCGACCTCTCCCTCCGGATGGACGAGGCCATGGAACGAGGTCGGGGCGACGAGGATCGGCATCGAGACGCGCGTCCCGAGGACGGTCGTGGAAGTATCCCGCTTCGAGACGTCGACGAGGACCCGGGGCCGCAATGCCCAGTGCGCGTATGCCTCCCGGTTCCGGCGCAGTGAGACCTCGTCCTCCGCGCCGCCTGCGATGTAGTCGAAGGTCGGCCGGGGAATCTTCGCTCGCGCCATGTCCTCGAGCTCGAGGAGGTTCGTGAACGCGAGCGCCACGGGCCCACGATGGTCTCCGGCATCTTATCCGTTTGTCCGCGGCGAAGTCCTTATACTGGGGTCGGACGTCGCGGGCGCGGTGGTGGTGATTCCCTCTCGCACGACGACCACCGGCATCGTCGAGTACCGCGGGGCGAGCGGCTCGATCCCGGCCTACCTGGCCCGCCCCTCCGGGGACGGCGTGTGGCCTGGGGTGGTCGTCATCCACGACCTGTTCGGCCTCATGGACCATACGAGGGACATCGCCGAACGGTTCGCGTACGAAGGATACGTGGCCCTCGCGCCGAATCTCTTCGCGAGTCCGGAGCTCGCGGCGGTCCTCACGCCGGCAAACGTCCAGAAGGCGATGGCGTTCATGTTCCGGCTCCCGCGGCGCGATCCGGTCCTCGCCCAGCAGGAGCTCGCGAAATTGCCGCCGGACGAGCGGGCGATCATCGCGCCGACGGTCGAGCGGCTCCTCGGCGGGCTGCCGAGGGAGCGGTTCGCGAAAGACCTCGTCGCCGCGGTGAACCATCTGAAGACCCTTCCGTACGTCAAGGCGGACCGGATCGGCTGCGTGGGATTCTGCTTCGGGGGCGGGCTGTCGCTGCGGCTCGCGTGCGACGTCGGCGTCGAAGCCTGCGTGGTCTTCTATGGAGAGAACCCGTCGCCGATCGAGCGCGTTCGAGACATCGCGGGGCCCGTCCTCGGGCTGTATGGCGCCGAGGACACGCGGCTCAACGCGGATCTCGACAAGCTCGTCAAGGCGATGGCGGAATACAAGAAAGACTTCGAAATGCGAATCTACCCCGGCGCGCCCCATGCATTCTTCAACGACCGTAACCCGACGACATACCGCGAGGCCGCGGCGCGAGATGCGTGGGACCGTGTCCTGCGGTTCTATCGACGGACGCTGATGGCCTGACTCAACCGCGGTACGAAGGGTGCTCGGCGCTCTTGCGCTCGCGCTTCTGCCGCCACACCGCCATCTGGTAGAGGAGAGAGGAAAGGCGGTTCATGTATCGCAGCAGATCCGGATTCAATCCTTCGCGCTTGGAGAGCGCGACGACCCGTCGCTCCGCTCGACGCGCGACCGTCCGAGCCCAGTGCAGCCGCGCGAGGCTTTCCGAGCCACGGGGGATGATGAACTCCCGAATCTCGCCGACGTCGAGGGCCTCGATTCCATCTTCGAGACGGGCCACGTGGGCCTCCGTGATCCGGGGGACCTTCGCCTCTCCGGATGCGGGCGCCATCGCGAGCTCGGCTCCGACCGTGAAGAGGTCGTCCTGGATCTTCAGGAGAAGATCGCGAATCCGTTTCTCCTTTTGCGCTGCGAGGACGAGGCCGATTACGGCGTTCAACTCATCGACCGCGCCCATCGCCTCCACCCGCGGATCGTCCTTCGGGACGCGGTCCGGACCCAGGAGTCCCGTCTCTCCGGCGTCCCCGCGGCGGGTGTAGAGTTTCGCCATCAGCCCACCCACCGCTCTGCGTCGTTCCGCTTCGGAGTTCGCGGGAAGAGGCTCGGCTGGAGGATGTGGGCGAGGATCTCGAGGCCGTCGACGAGCCGCGGGCCGGGACGATTGAAATAACCGGATCCGTCAACGAGCCATACGCGGTCGGTGCGGGCGGCGGGCAAGTCGGCCCACCAGGGGGTTCCCGTGACGATTGGTGCCTCTTTCCAGGTGCGCTCCAAGTCGAAGCCGCACGGCATCAGGACCGCAACCTCGGGCGAGGCCATCACGATTTCCTCCGCCTCGATGCGCCGGGACTTCTCCCCCGCTCGTCCGAGGACGTCAACTCCGCCCGCGAGGTCCACCATCTCCGGGACCCAATGGCCTCCGAGGAACAGCGGCGCAAGCCATTCGAGGCACACGGCCTTCGGACGGACGGTCGCGTGTGCGGCCCTTCGGGCCACGCGATCGATCCGAGCTCGAAGCGCCGCGATCAAGGCGTCCGCTCTGTCCTCGGTGCCGCAAGCCCGCGCCACCTGCGCGATGTCCGAGAGGACGTCCTCGAGTCGGTGCGGGTCAAGAGAGACGATCTCCGGTGGTGACGGAAGCCGTCGCGCGACCTCTTCGACGTCACCCAGCGTCGGCGCGCACACCTCGCAGAGGCCTTGGGTGAGGATCAGATCCGGTTTTGCAGCTCGGAGCGACGGCTCGTCCACTTGGTAGAGGGCCTCGCCATTTGCCATGCGTTCGCCGACCATGCGGCTCGTCTCCCCGCTCGATTTCCCCTCGTACTCCAAGAGCGTGCGGCTCACAACGGGCTTGCCGCGCGCCGCCGGAGGGAAGTCGCATTCCGGCGAGACTCCGACGACGTCCTCGTCGAGGCCGAGGGCAAAGCAAATCTCCGTCGCGGCAGGGAGGAGCGAGACGATCCGCATCGAGTTCGGCCGCCCGATAGCCCCGGGCCGCTAAAAGTGTTTTTCAACCGGAGTGTAGGGAGAGCCCAGGGGGACTTGTCTGCCTGGAAGCGGGAGACCCGCGAGAAAAGGGGAAGGGGCCGGGTTGTTTACCCGGCGTTGGTCCCGTTGGGGCGGTGTTCGAACCGCTTCGTGGACGCCGTCACGAAGCCGTGTTCGATCTGCGTCTTGCCGCCGTTGACGCCCTCGATGGCCTGCGTTGCGAGGGCGATCGCTTGCTCGACGTTGATGTCGGGCCGGTAGCCCTTGACGATCGTCTCGAGCGCATCATCGGACGATTGGCCGATCGCGAACGCGGAGCCCTTGAACGTCGTGCCGCTCGGGTCCACCTGGATCAGCTGGACGCCCAGCTCGTCGACGCCCGCCACGATGATCGACGCGCCGAACGGACGCACCGCGTACATCGTGAACTCGTGGAGGTACTCCGACAGGTTCCGCGAGAGCGTGACGAGGTCGATGGGCTCATCGTACACGAGGCGGTGGCGCTGCGCCGCGACGCGAAGCTGGTCGAGCAGCGTGGTCACGTCGCCGATGTACCCGCTCCCCGTCGCCCCGACGTGGTCATCGACGACGAAGACTTTCTCCGCGGGCTCCATGAGGGGCCGCGTCGGCTTGACCTGGCTCGAGAGGAGGGCGAAGTCTTTCGTCTTGAGCCCGATCGTCGTCGAGCCGCGGGAGACCGCCTGGAGGGCGTAGTCCACTTGGACGAGCCGGCCTTCCTGGTTGTAGAAGAAGGGCATCCGTCCCATTTCCGTTGCCATCTCAGTTCACCTCCAGCGAGTGACCGTTGGGGATCGCGAGGACGTCCACGCCGTTCCCGCTCCCCGGGTCCCGTTCCATCGCCGCTCGAACCGCCGCCTCCGCGAGCTTCCGTGCCTCTTCGAGCGAGAACTCCTTGCGGAATCCCTGCTCGAGGACGCCGTACGCGATCGGCGAGCCGCTCCCCGAGGACATGAAGTCCTCCGAGGTGATCGCGCCGCTCATGTCGCTCGTGTAGACGTGCGGACCTTCGTGGTCCACGCCCGCGACGACGAGCTCGACGTAGAACGGGTTGTAGCTCTTCATCGACGAGTAGACGATGTTCGAGATCAGTTTCGCGCTTTCCTTGACGGACAGCGGGTAGCCGCGACGCAACGCGAGGAGCCGGCGCTCGGCTTTCGCGAGGTTCACGAGGTACTCGGCGTCCGACATCGCACCGGCGATCGCCACGGCGGTGCCGCCGTCGAGGGGGAAGATCTTCTGGACCACCTTGGATCCGACGAAGAACCCCTTCGAGGCGCGCTTGTCCGCCGCGAGGACGACGCCGTCCTTGCTTCGTATGCCGACCGTTGTGGTCATGTCGAACCTCGGATCCGTATGTCGGTGGTTGGGTATGTTGACTCGAATGACCGAAGGCTGGTCACTTGGGGCTAGGGCAAGGCGACGATGGCTCGCTCGATTCTAGTACTGACACGAAGGTATTTTGGCCCGACGGATCATCTATAAGCGTGATGGAACGGGCTTGCGCGGTCTCGATTTGCCTCTTGGTATTCTCGCTCGTCCTCGTCGTCGCTGTGGACCCCCGCCCAGCACTCGGCGTCGAACCTTGGTCACCGCCTCTCGGGACACGGACCTCAATTTTTCTGTCCGGCAACCTCTCGGAACTGGTCGTTGATCCAATCCGATTGAGGGCGTACGCGGCCGACCGGATGAACAACCGAGTCTACGCGCTGGACTTGGACAGCGGGAGCGTACTCGCCTCGATCCCAGTCCGGGAAGGGCCCACGGCCCTCGCGATCCCACCCTCGGGCGACATTCTGTATGTGGGCCATGGGTCGAACCGATCAATCATAGCAGTCGATCTCAATTCCCTCGCAGTCGTCCGGACCTTCGAGACGACGTTCCTCACGTGGGAGATGGTCGCCCCGGACGCGTTGACCCTCGTCGTGACGACCCATGACGACCAGTGGAGTGGCGACGGCCCCTACGTCCTTAACGCCTCGAACGGCGGAATCGTCCAGCGCCTCTGCTCGCACCCGCTCGTTTGCAACAAGTTCTACCAAGACACACTCGTCGCGACAAGTCCCGACCGTTCTTGGCTGATGCTCGCGGATTCGCTTCTCTGCCCTACCGCCCTCTACTCCTACCAAAGGGGCGTCAACGGCACATGGCCGCTTGTCGGCAACAACCGTGGCCCTGGATGGGGCTTGGGCTGCCGGGCGAGGGACCTCGCCTTCTCGCCGGACAATCAGTACCTGTATCTCGCCACGGCCGGGACAAGCCTCCTGAAGCTCTGGACAAGCGACTTTACTCTCGTGCGGACGTTCGGTTCACTCCGGGAGTCCTCTGCCGTTGTCGTCTCCTCTTCCGGGGATCGGGTTGCGATGTCTGCGGGGGATAAGGCGATACACGTCTTCGATGACGTTGGCACTCCACTCTGGAGCATTACTATGACGGCCCCCGTCACTCGCTTGCGGTTGACCGCGAATGGGGATCGCTTCGTCGCCATCGCGGGCGAATCGACAGTCGAAGTAGTCTCGTCCTCTCCTCCATCCCCACCGTCAATGCCTTTGTCGGGAGTCACTCGAACTTGGCTCCTGTACGCTGCCCTGACTGCCACGACCACGGAGGGCCTCGTCCTGGCTGTCCTTGCACTCCGACAGCGACGCCGCGCCCCCTGACCGGGCGTGAGCTCCGGCCTCGTCCTGCTCTTTCGCATCAACCGCGACTTCTTTAATGGGAGCCGTCGGCGATCCCTAGTCGGGCACGACCTCGTGAAGGACCTTGCGCAACGTCTTGTACCCGAGACGTTGTTCGAACTCGGCTCGGTTCGCGAGGACGTAGGAACGGTCCAGACGCGCCACGGGCCCCTCTTCGTCGTGCGCCTCCACCTGGATCGTGAGGTCCGCGGTCCGGGATTGCCCGACCCCGACCAACCGAAAGCCGGGTGCCCGTCGGTACCCACCGCTGGAGCGTCAGGGCACTCGTCTGCACGGGGAGCCCGACGCGGTCATGGAGGCCATACACGGTCCAGTTCGCCGCATCGAGCATCGCGAGGTAGAGCACGCCTGAGTGGAGCCGCGCGGGCCATCCTTCGAGCGTCTCGTGGGCGATCAACTCGGTCTCGACCTGTTTGCCTTCTCGTCGGAATTCCAGTCGCAGGCCCCGCGGATTTTTCGGGCCGCAGCCGATGCATGCGTTCCGGGAATCGTTTTCGAGGGGTGGCTTCGACTCGGATCGACGGTCATGGGAGACAAACCCCCTCCAGACTTAAGCGTTCACCGAGCGGGAGGCTGAACCCTCGTCCGCTAGGGCGGCACCGGAGGGACGGCCATGAAGATGGCGGTGTACCTGGCCGGCGAGGTCCCAACGACGATGTTGTGCGTCTGGGCGCCGCCGTCGGACCACGACATCCAAATGTACGCCGATAGGCCGATCGTCTGCGGAGAGGGCGCACTGATCGTGAGTGTCGACCCGACAATCACCGTCACGTTGAACGGGGCGGTGCGGGCGGTGCCGCCGACGACGAGGTTGAGCCCGACCCCACTTGGATTCGCGGTGAAGGTGAGCGTCGTCGTCTGCGGATAGACCAGGACACTCGTCACGTTCGTCAGACCACCGGAGTCCCGCGCAGTGAGCCGGAACTCGAGGTAGGACGGGTACTCGTGATCCGGCGCGACGAAGGAGCCTGCCGCCGTCCCCGGGAAGGTCTCAAGATAGTGGGTATGGCATGACGACGGGCTATCCGGGGAGCAGTGGTGAAGGATGACTTGCCAGGAAAGGGCCGAAGCCGGGAGAGCGCCGTCCTCGGAATCGGCCCCCGAGCCCGAGAAAGCGATCGTGTCCCCCACCTTCCACGTCGTGCCGGGCCCGGGCGATGCGATCGTCGCCGTGGGGGGCGTATTGCCGCTGAGAGCCCACGAGACGCGCGCCACGGCCGCCTCGGTGTTCTCGAAGTACTCCACGCGGATGAGGTGGCGACCCGCCGCGAGGCCCATGTCGGCCACGTGCGTCGTCGCCGGTTGCAGGATCCACGCGTCGAGGACGATCGAGTTGTCAACCCAAACGCGCATCCCATCGTCCGCCGTCATCGTGAAGCGGTACGTCCCGGCGATGCCGAAATCCCAGTTCCCGGTCCACCGCACCGAAAACGTGTCCGGTTCGATGCGGGGGTCGGGGGACCCGAGGCCCCAGTCGAAATCGATATTCGGATCGGTCCGATTGAATATCAGGTTCGCCAGGTCGGCGTTATCGAAGTAATCCCCGCGGAACGCATTGACCGGAATCGCGTCGGGCGGCGGCGGAGGTGGCGTCGGACCTCCGAAGGTGACGCGGCGGATCGTGCCGCCGTTGTAATCCACGTAGAACAGATCGCCTCCGGGTCCGATCTGGAGGTCGACGGGACCGGCGGCCGGCGCCACGAAGGTCATCCGGTTGTTCGGATCCGGCAAGCCGTTCGCGCCGGGGAACATCACCCAGATGCAGTTCCGGGAGTAGTCCCCGAAAAAGAGGGCTCCGTTGTACTCGGCTGGGTACGAGCCCCCGCCGTAGAACGCGAGTCCCGTGATCGACGAGGAGCCCGCCGGACACGTCTCGCCCGGGAGGATCGTCGCGCTGTGGTTGTACGTGTAGTACGGCGCAGCTACGGCCGCCGAACCGGCCACGTAGAGGTTCTCGCAGATGTTGAGGTTGGCGCTATCGTAGCCGGCCTGGCGGTCGTTCCCCTCGTAGCACGGCCAACCGAAGTTCTCGATCGGTACGTCGGTGGGGCTCACGAATCGATCGATCTCTTCCCACGTGTCCCAGCCAACGTCGCCAATCCACAACTCATTCGTGCCGGGCCGAATCGTGAACCGGAACGGGTTGCGAAGGCCGTACGCCACGATCCGCTGGGCGTTCGTGTCCCCGGTCCCCGGGTTGCCGGCCGCGGCGGCTCCGGTCGCCGGATCGACCCGGAGGATCGCCCCGTCCAACGTCGTGGGATCGGAAATCGTCTGGAGGTCTTGGCTGCGAAGCGCCCCGCCTTCGGCGGTGGGGGGCGCCATCGTGCCTCCCGGGGGATCCCCGCACGGGTTCCCCACTTGGCCGTAGTCCACGTAATTGAAGGAGGCTCCGTCGCCGCCGGAGACGTACAACATTCCATCCGGGCCGAACGCGAGGTCGCCGATCGAGTGGCTCGGGTACTGCTGGCACCAGTCCTCGATCAGCACTTGCTCGGGGCCGGTCATCACGTTGCCGGCGGCTTGGAGGCGCGACAGCCGCCCGCTCACGACGCAACCGTTCGTCGTGGGCCCCGGCGGGGTCGGGCACGGGTCCGAGCTGACCCCGGGTTTCCCCCATCGGGGAGCGGTGCCCCCGATCACGGCGTCGTGGGTGTAGAGCGCGTAGACCCACGGTTGGACCGGGAAATTAGGGTCCAACGCGAGGCCGAGGAGGCCGCGGTCCCAGAAATTGTGGGTGTTCGTCCGCAGGTCGGCGAAGATCGTCGGCGAAGTGTCGGTGAGGTTGTCGAAGACCTTGATGATCCCGCTCTTTTCGGCGACGAAGACCCGGCCGTCGGACGCGAAACGGACGGCGGTCGGCTCCGTCAAGCCGCTCAAGGCGATCGACTCCTGAAAGCCGCCGGGGAGGGTCGCGGCAGCGCGCGCGACGGTCGGGAGAGAATCGATGACGGGAACGGTCGGTAGGCCGTTCCAAGAAACGGCCGCCAGGGGGACAAGGAGCACGAGGAAGGCAAGCGTAATCCCCGCGGCGAATGGGATGAGGCCGCGGGCACGGTGCGAGAATCCGGTCTTTCCCAGCGCCGTCGCATTTAGCAACATGCCCATCAGAAACGGTGGGCCTGTGAATGAACCCGGCGGGGCGACTGGGTTACGAACGTTTCACGTGTGTTTGCAATTGGGGCATCACACACGCGTTCGGAAGTAGCCCTTCGTGCACATTGCTGCGCACAGGCGTTGTCACGCGCTGATTCCGCGACCCGTGTTCGAGGAGATCTCTCGCGACACGTGGTGGAACAGCTCGTACCCGAGTCGTGTCGCCTCGTCGAGTCGGCTCGGTGTGTCGACCTTCGCACTCATCGTGAGTTGACCGGGCCGCACGAGGATTTCGATTCCGATACTGTCGTCCTCGAGGGCCCAGCCGAGCCGGAGGCCCTCATCGGACTCGGCAAGCCCGTACCACCGCAACGGGCCAATCCAGGTGCCCCGAAGCGCCCCGACGAGCCCTCGCAAGTCCACGTGGGCGGGCAGCGAGGTCTGGAGGATCGTGACGGTTGGTTCCGCGGGCGGGAGGGAACTAGGGCTCAGAATCCCGAGGGCGCGCCGCGAGACCCGATACCCGAGCTCCGTTCGTTCGACCAATTCGTCCTGAGCGAGACGATGCAGCGCACGGGACAATTGCTCTGGATGGATGCCGAGCCGCCGCCGCAATCCCTGGAACGCAACCTGGGTGGACGGGTCTTGCGAGAGGAATTCGAGAACCTCGCGGTCATGGTCCCGCAAGTCGTCGAGGGATGCCCTCGCGGCCGGGTCCACGGAGGTCGGAACCATGTTGTCCCCGCTCAGGGCGGCGGTTCACCTTAAGGCTAAGGGTCCTGCGTCGCGCGGCTGAGAATGAGCTCGCTCACGCGGCGAGGTGGCCATGGTCCACAACGACCTTCTTGCCGATTCGGACCGTCGCGTTCGTCAAGCGGCCTTGGAAGCTGAACCCTGACGTGTTCTTCCCGCCATAGTCCGTGTTGTCGCCGATTCCGATTTCCACGGCGCCAGCAACAAGATCGTCCTGAAGGAAGCCATACTCCACTTCCGGATTCAGGCCGACTTGCAACCAACCCAGGCGATCTTTCGCCCCCGTTGCTTTGTCGTACTGCGTCCGAATCTCGTCCGCGTTCGAGCCCGCGGTCCAAGTGGCCTTGCCCGCCTTGAATTGGAACGCGACATCCGTGACTTGAACCCCGAGGTATGGGACGGGTCGGTCGAACCGGACGACGCCTTCCGCGGACGTCTCATCGGGACACACAATCACGTAGCCCGGCGGGACCCCCGTCATGAACTCGCCATTCTCCACGTCCTGCGCGTCGACGATGCCGTCCTCGACCAGGGCGTCGCGGCCCTTCAGTTCGCAGACGAACTGCGTACCGTTCGGGGCGGTCACCTCGACCTCCGCATCCCGTGCCAAGAGGGTCGCGAGCTTCTTTCCCTTCCGCGAGATCGGGCCGAAGTCGATCGAGCTCGCGCGGAGGACCATCTCCCGCCACGCGTCGAAATCGTACCCATACGTCTGGGCGCGTTCGCGGCTGACATATCCGAGGAGCACCCGCGCGCCTCGGAGGCCGGCTTTGCCCGCGCGGCGATACCATTCGGAATTGTACCCCGCCGCGGCCGCTGATTTCGGGAGATTCTTCCGGTATCGCGGTAGGTCCGCGGGGCCTGGGAAGAACACGTACGCGTCCGCCTTCGAAAGGGCGGCCCATTCCGGCGCGGAGACCTGCCCCAGCTTCGCGGTAGGGAGCGTCTCGACGGATCGCCAATATGTCTCCTCGTCTTCCATCAGGAACATCGGGCGGGCGCCGGCCGCGCGGAGCTGGTAGACGACTTCCTTCGCGGCATCGAGTGTGTGATTCCAACACTCCACGATCACGTTCTCCTTCGGTTGGATGTGCAAGCTTCGGCGGATGATGTTCTTCGCGAGCGCCTCGTATTCAGACGTTGGGAGTCCCCCGGCGTCGAGAGCCGACCCGCGGATAAATAGATACGCCATCTCGCACGAAGCGCCTTAGCGCGGGTCATTGTTGCGGTCTTCCGAGGCGGCGATCGGCGCGGAACGGCCTGAGAAACTTTCGGAACGAGAACGCGCGACGCTCCGCGCCCTCGCGGACACCCTCGTTCCGTCCCTCGCGGTGAATCCGGATCGGGTGGGCCGCCTCGGCGTTCGGGAGAACGCGGTCGGCCTGTTCTCGGCACATCCTATGGGCTCCGCGCGGGCGGGGCTCGACCCGAGGACATCGGCCGCGGGACCAACGGGGGAATGCCATGAGGTCCGGAACCTGTGGATCGGGGACGGGAGCCTCTTGCCTACCACGCCCGGAGTAAATCCGATGATCTCGATCATGGCTCTCGCCGCGCGCACGACGGGGTTCGTCCACGAGCGGCTCGCCGCTACTCCTCGATGAGCCAGAACTCGTTTCCGTCGGGATCCTTGAACATCGCGTACGTGCCCCAGTCTTCCTTCGTCGTCGGCGTCGTGAACTGGACGCCAAGCTTGCGCAACGCCTCCTCTTCCTTCTTGACGCTCTTCGAGACGAAGGAGATCCCGGAGTTCCCCGGTTCCAGGGGATAGAATCCCTCGCACAGGTGAAAGGCCATGTTCTCCTTCTTCGGGCCCACTGTGATCCAGTGGCCCTGATGGTCTCGGATTTCGAAGCCGAGCTTCTCCGTGTACCACTTGGCCGATTTCTTCGCATCGGACACGACGAGAGCGATTGTGGTGAGGCGCATCATGGTTGCGGGGATTCGCTTGGCGTCCATAAAGGCAGCGGACCGGCGGAAAGGCTGATGGCCCCTCGCGGAATGTGCCGGACATGGCGACCTCTCGCCGGCTCGAGCTCGCGAAGACCCTGGCGTGCGAGCTTCGTACGCGCGAGGGTCGGAACCTCGTGGCCGTCGGGGTGTATGGCTCCGCCGCTCGCGGCGAGGACCGTGCGCACTCCGATGTCGACGTGCTCGTTGTCGTCCGACGCAAACGGGCGGCGATCCGTCACTTAGTGCGAGACGGCATCCTCATCACGATCCTGCAACAAACGCCGCAGGAGGCGAGGGCCGAGGTCACGGGCTCCCGGGGGGACCTGAACGCCGCGCTTGGCGGCTGGCGTTCGTTGAGACCCTTGTACGATCCGTCCGGCCTCTTGCGGAAGCTCATGAAACGGGCGAGAGTCCCGACCGCGTCGCAATTCCGGGAGGCGGCGCGCCGGGCACTCATCGAGACGTACGAGGATCTCGGAAAAGTTCGGAACGCCGTCGATGTCGGAGACGAAGAGGAGGCGCGCGAGATGGCGGTCTGGTACGCCGGCGCCGCCGCGGGCGCGCTCCTCGACCTCCATCGTCACGTCCTCCGGACCGGCCGGCGTGCGTTCATCGAGATTCGCCGCTATGGCGCAGTGGGCGAGGCAATCCGACGGCTCCGGCACGAGACCCTCTCGCTGGTCGAGACCCGCCGGCTCGCGGAGGCCTCGTGGGCGGACCTGCTCGCCCTCGCTCGGCGGGGAGGCGTTCCCCTCCCGAAGTTCGCGGGGCCTCGCGGAAGTCTTTAGGCTCAAGAATCCGTTGGCGCCGGGGAGAGAGGGTCCGGCATCGGCGTCCTGCGATTCGCCTCGCTCCAGTTTGGCTTGGATTCGGCGGGCGCCCTCGGCTACCTCGCCGGCCTTTTCGTCTATTCAATCGCGGCCGCCATCATCCTGCCGATTCCGGTCGAAGCGTTGCTCCCGTTCTACCCGGAGATTCACCCCGCGATCAAGGCGATCGTGCTCGGCCTCGGGAAAGCCGTCGGTGCCATCGCCGTCTTCTACGTCGGGAACAAAGTGAACCCGTTCATCGAGCGGTGGATGGGCCGCCATCCGTGGGGCGCGAAGATCCTGAAGGCCATGGAGACGTTCGTCCGGCGGACCGGTTGGATCGGCCTCACGGTCCTCCTCGCGATCCCGTTCATGAGCGATACCGCGGTGAACTACTTCTACTCCCTGCTGAACGAGGAGGGCCACGCGATCGGCCGTTGGCGATTCGTGCTCTCCAACCTGATCGGCGGAGTCGCCCGCGCGTACCTCTACATCCTGATCTGGGTACGGCTGTTCCCGGGATGACGCGGGTCGAGTCACTTCGGCGCGATGCCGCGCTTCGACGCGCGGGCGAACGTCTCCAAGAATCCCCACGTCAGATCGCTCGCGGTGATGATGCCTTCCACGTTGTCCAAGCGCGTCACGACGACCCACCGCGTGTTCCGCTCCAGCATCACGCGGGCCGCGGCGCGCAACGTGGTGAGGGGGCTGACCGTCGCGACCGGCGAGGTCATGATCTCCCGGACCAAGACCTTCCCGGGATCCTTGCCTTTCGAGGTGACCTCCCACAGGATGTCGCGGTCCGTGACGAGACCGATCGGTCGACCGTGCTCGACGACGACGAGCCCGCCGATCTTCTTCGCGGCCATCCGTTTCGCGGCATCGAGGATCGTCCGGTCCGGGTCGATGACGATCACGCTGCGCGTCATGACATCCCGGACAAAGACCATCGCGTGACCGGGGGAGGATAGCGTGTCACTGCATCAAAATGGCCGTCCCACGCAAGGCGGCGTTGGGCACGCATTCTTATATTCCATGAAATATTCCTAACAATCCTGCTTGTGGGCGGGGAGGTTGGTTGTCAATGCCGGGAGAGATGATGGGCGCCAAGATGGTCCAGTGCGACTGCGGCTTCATGGTCCAGAGCCACAACGAGAACGAGATCGTCAAGATGGCCCAGATGCATGTGAAGGACACGCATAAGCAGGACTTGTCAATGCGCGACGCGCGGGCCATGATGAAACCCGCCATGATGATGCGGTAGACGCGCCCCGATCTGTCTCCTGCGCGTTACGCAGCGGTCGATGGAACCTCCGCCGCGTCGGCGGTCGCTGCGCTTTCGGACCAGGGGAGCCGTTGCCCCAGCGCGCCGAGCCGGTAGCGCTGCCGGCACTCGGGGAACCGCGAGCATCCCAAGAACGCCCACCCATTTCGGGCCTTTCGACGCACGAGCCGTCCGTCCGCGCATGCATCGCAGGCGCCGTAGTCTTTCTCGAAGAAGGTCGCGTCGCGGACCCAGCGCCCCAACGACTCGCGATGGGCCCTCAGCTCCGCCAACACGCCGTGGAGCGCGTGGCGCGATTCCGCCACGACCTCGCCGAGGGTCGCACGACCTTCCGCGATATCACTCATCCGGTCCTCCAGATGGCGGGTCATGTCCGGCGTCGTGACGTCGGGGCCATAGATGGCCAGGGCGTCGACGAGGGCGCGACCTGCGGCCGTCGTCCGAATCGATCGGCCGCTCACATATTGCCGGCGGAACAGCAGGTCCACGATCTCGTGCCGCGTCGATTTCGTGCCGAGTCCGAGGCGTTGCATCGTCAGCAGGAGCGTTCCGGCGGTATGGAGAGGAGGAGGCTTCGTCCGTTCCTCGACGATGCGGATTTCGCGGAGAGGGAGCGCGTCGCCCTCCTTCAAGTCGGGCAACGCCGACACCGGATTTTCGTCCGGGAGGATCTCGCGCCAACCCGGATCGACTGTCGTCTCGCCGACCGCGAGGAACTCCGTGTCGCCAACCCGGAGATGGGCCTCCGTGACCGCGGCGACGCTCGCGGGCGACAGCGTCGCGAGGAATCGCCGGGCGATGAGGTCGTACACCCAGGATCGGAGTCCCGCGCGTCGCTTCGCGGGCGCGGCGGTCGGATGGAGGGGCGGATGATCCGTCGTCTGGATCGGACCGCGACTCACCGTCAACTCCGAACGAGCGAGCAGCCTCTCCGCATATGCCGCGTACGGAGACTCTGCCAATCGTCCGAGGATCTCGTGGAAGGCGGTGGACGGGGGGTAGACCGTGTTGTCGGTCCGGGGGTAGCTGATTTCTCCGCTGACGTACAGGGACTGCGCGGCGAGCATCGCCCGGGAGGGGCTCGTCCCCTGTCGGGAAGCTTGCGCCAGGAAGGAGGTCGTGTTGAACGGCGCCGGAGGTGGATCGCGGCGTTCCCGGTGCTCAACCCGTTCGACGACGGCCGTGTCGCCCAGGCCCGCGAGGGCCACGAGCGCTTGCGCCCCGCCTTCGTCCCAGAACGGTCCGCCGACGGCGGTGGCCTCGATTGGCGGGTCTCCCGCAAGCAAGGTGACGTTCCAGAAGGGCCGGGCCATGAAGTCCTCGCGATCCCGTTCCCGGTCCCCTGCGAGCCGCAGAGTGGGGGTCTGCACCCGGCCCGCGGAAAGCAGCTGTCGGCCGGAGCCACACTCGAGCGTGAGGAATCGCGTGAGCACCGCACCCCACGCGAGGTCGATTCGCTGCCGGGCCGCGGCCGCCTCCGCGAGAGCCCAGTCCGGCTCGACGGGGGTCTCGAACGCGCGACGGACCTCGCCGGGCGTCATCGCACTGAAGCGGGCGCGGCGGGCGGTGAGGTGAGGCTTTCGACCGCGGAGGGTCTCGAGCGCCTCGACGGCGATCAGCTCCCCCTCCCGATCGTAGTCCGTGGCGAGGACGACCTCGTCGATCGTGTCGGCGAAGCCGCGCAGCGCGTCATGGAGCGTTACGGGCGTCTCTTCTCGGACGGGCTCGAGGTCGATCAGGTCGTCGAGGTCCATCAGGGCCCAATCCCGGGCGGCCTCCGGATAATCGAGCTCGACGACGTGGCCCCGGAGAGGGAACACGATGACGTCGTCGCCATGGATCGAGAACGTGAAGTGGCTGGAGCCGTCTGCCCGGACCTTCTCAGCCGTCCCTTCTGACAGGATTTGGGCCAAGCGGCGGGCGGCACTGAATTTCTCGGCGAGGATGAGCCGCCGCAACCCGCGGGCCTATTCGTCTACCTGATACTTAATAATGTTGATGTCGGACCGCGACTTTTCGCGGCTCGGTTTGGATGCCATCCATCGCTCCCGGCGGACGGCCGCTATCGAATGGGATTTCAGCTCGGTCGTGAGACTCAAAATTCGATGAGGCTGGACGGTTCCTCAGGTCGGAGTCGGCGCAGCGGATGGCGACTCAGGGCCAATTGTAGCCGCTCGGCGACGAGGGCCGCAACACGTTCGTCGTCGAACGAGAGGAACGGTCGCACGCCAAGCTCCCTCGCGATGGCATCGGCTTCCCGCGGGTAGCGGCTGATTAGGTTCGAGAGGGCCATCGATTCTGCCATTCCCACTGAGCGAGCAGAGAGGAAGCGCTCGAGAGCGAGCAGATCCCGCGCGTACGTTGGGTCCGGCTCATAGCGTGGTTCGAGAATCGCACGGCGGACGAATGCCGTGCGGATCGAAGTCTGATCCAATTCCGCCATGGGCAATCGTCGCCGACACAAACAGGGGGTTATATTTTTTGCCGTGAGATTATCCGTCAGTTGACGAACTTCCCGGCATCCGTCGAAGTCCAGTGACTCACGGGTCGCTGCAATCCCGAGTGTACCCGCACCGGCGGCAGATCAGCTTGCAATTCCGCTCGTACGTGGGCCCGCCGCAGACGTCGCAATGATCCGGAGTCGGCGGCGTCACCTCCGTCGGCAATGAAGCCGGGTTCCGCGCGGCCGGCATGTCGCAGGGCCATAGCGGTCCGGGAGAAAAATCTCGCCGATTCGTCCACCTCCCGAACGCAGCGTGACATAGTCTGAGGCCGGTGCGAGGTGCCGTCACGATTGGGGTCGGCGCGAACGAGGATCTCGGCGGTGTCAACAAGTCGTCGTTCTTCTTCCCCGTGACGGTTCCGAATGCGACCCTGGAAATCGACGGACTTTCGCTCGTTCAGAACGGACGGATCGCCGTCTAGGGCGAACCCCGTTTTCGCTGCCGAAGGTCTTCGAGGACCGCGATTGCAGCGTTCCGCCCCGGCGCTCCCGTGACGCCGCCGCCCGGATGGGAGCTGCTGCCGCACAGGTACAGGCCCCCGATCGGCGTGCGGTATCCCGACCAACCCGGCACGGGACGGAACGAGAACAGCTGGTCCGGCGTCATGTCCGTCTGGTAGATGCACCCGCCGGGCAGGCCCCATTCCCGCTCCATGTCCAGGGGGGAGATCACGTCCCTCCGTTCCACCGCGTGGCGGAGGTTCGGCGCGTACGCGGTCAGCGTCTCCAGGATCGTGTCGGCGACCTCGTCCTTGCGGTCGTCCCACGTGCCTCCGCGCAGGCGGTACGGCGAGTACTGCGAGTAGATCGACAGCGTGAATTTCCCCGGGGGTGCGAGGCTCGGGTCGGTCACGGAGTGCAACACGCAGTCGAGGAACGGCTCCTTCGACGGGTCGCCCCATTTCGCGTCGTCCCACGCTCGCTCCAAGTAGTCGATGGACGGACAGATGTCCAGGTAGCCTCGGTGGTGCGGTTGAACCATCTTCCCGGGACGGCACGTGAAGTCCGGGAGTTCCGTGAGCAGGCAGTTCACCTTCGTCACGACGCCGGTCGCGCGAATCCGATGCACCTGCGCGAGGAACGTCGGATCGATGGCATCGGGTTCGACGAGCTTCTCGAACGTCGTCTTCACGTCGACATTCGCGAGGACCACGGGGGCCATCTCCCGCGTTCCGTCCGCGAGTTCGACGCCGGTGACGTGCCCTCGGCGCGTCAGGATTGTTTGGACCGGGGTCGACGTTCGGATTTTCGCGCCGTGATGGACCGCCGCGGCTGCGAGGGCTTGGGCGATCCCGCCCATCCCGCCTTTTACGTAGCCGAACGTCTGCTTGACTCCGTTGATCTCGTGGAGGAGCATGTGGCCGAGCATCAGCGCGGTCCCGGGCGTCCGCGGACCGGCCGGCAGGCCGATCGTCGTCGCGGTGGCGAGCATCGCCTTCACCTCGTCGGACTCAAAGAATTCGTCGAGGAGGTCCGCGGCGCTCTGCAGGAGGATGCGACGGGCGAGTTCCTCGGCCTCGGGACCCTTGAACAAGGCGAGCAGATCCGGCAATGGCGGTGGCGGTTCGAGGACGGTCGCCTCGATGAGCTCCATGACCTCGGTCCAGAAGGCCACGTACTTCGGATACGCCGCCGCGTCCTTCCGGGAGAACCGCGCGAGTTCCTTCTCGTTCCGTTCCGCATCGTTCCACAGGAGGAGGGAGTCGCCGTTCGGGAACGGCAAGAAGAACTGCGGGTCGAACGGATGGGCCTCGTATCCGAATCGCGCGAGCTCGAGGTCCCGGATGATCTCGGGTCGCAAGAGGCCCGCGGAATAAGCGAGCCGCGAGAACTTGACGCCGGGGAAGACCTCTTCCGTGATGCAGGCGCCGCCAACGATCGGGCGGCGTTCTACGACGAGGACACGCCGTCCCGCTTTGGCGAGGTACGCCGCAGCGACGAGACCGTTGTGGCCTCCGCCGACGACGATGGCATCCCACGTGCCATCCATGGGGCGGGGAGCGCGGGATTCGTATGTATCGTTAGTGGGGCATAGTGTGGTCGGGCTGCTCCGTCAAACTATAAGCGGCTGCCTTCCTTCTGCGTGCCGTGGCCGTGAAAGCGAGCGGCCGTCGGAAAAGCTCGGGCGGGATCCTCGAGAAGCTCGAGAAAGGCGTGGTCCTCGGCGACGGGGGTTACCTGCTCGAGCTCGAGAAACGCGGGTACGTGCAGCCGGGTCCCTTCACCCCGGAGGTCGTCCTCGAGCATCCGGCGGCCGTCCGGGAGCTCCATCAGGAATTCCTCGATGCCGGCGCGGAGGTCCTGCAGTCCCTCGCGTTCTACGCGAGCAAGGAGAAACTCGCGACGGTGGGGTATGCGAACAAGGTGCGAGACATCAACCGCGCCGCCGTGCGGCTCGCGCGCGAAGTCGCCGGCGACAAGGCCTTGGTCGCGGCAAACCTCAGCCTCACGTGGCAGTACGATCCGAAGGACAAGCGGTCGGCGGACAAGGTTCGCCGGCTCTTCGACGAGCAGCTCGAGGCCCAGTTGCGGGAAGGGGCCGACTTCGTGATCGCCGAGACGTTCTCGTGGCTCGGAGAGGCCACCCTTGCTGTCGAGCGAATCTTGCGGACGGGCATGCCATCGATGGTGACCGTCTCGTTTGACAAGGAGCCGCGGTCATATGACGGTTATTCGCCGGCGGACTGCGCTCGGGCCCTGCGCGATTTCGGTGCGGATATCGTCGGGGTAAATTGCCTGCGGAATCCGCTGCTCCTCCTGCCGATTGCGAAGGAAATGCGTCAGGCTGTGACCGGGTTCGTCGCCTGCCAGCCGACCGCGTACCGCACGCCCCGTGACGTGCCGGACTTCACCGCGACGAAAGAGTTCCCGTACGAAACGGAGACCCTCGTGCTCTCGCGGAAAGTGATGGGTGCGTACGCTGCGGAGGCGAAGGCCGCGGGGATCAATTACATCGGCTCCTGTTGCGGCTCGATGCCGGTCCACGTCCGCGAGATGGCGCGGGCCCTCGGGAAAGCGCCCCCGGACCGGGCTTGGCGGGTGGACTACAAGAAGCCGATGTCCGCGTACGAGTTCTACCAGCACCGAACATGAGGCCGCGATGACGGCTCGTTGGCATCCCGTTTCGTACCTCTAAGTAGAGGTATGCTTTCGGCCCGACAACGACCGCTCGACCTCAACGGAATGGGTGACCGCAGAAGAAGCAGAACATGTTATCCGCGTTCACCATCGTCCCACAGCTCGGGCACCGCTTCTTGGCCCCGGGAGGGATCGGTGCGATGGGCACGGAAGGCGTGCTCGCAGGCGCGGGAGCGGATGAAGGCGGACTCGCGACGCGCGGCGGGTATTGTGCAGCCGCCATCGGACTTGGCTGTTGCGCGGGCGGGGGTTGAGGTTGCGGCGCCGCTTGGACGTAATAGGTGGACGGATACATCGTCTGCGGGCGTGCAACGGCGCGCCGGGCCCTCGCCGCGCGGCGCTGCGGGATGAAGGCGACGACCCCCGCGAGCACCAAGATGAACAAGGCGAGGTACAGCAGGTTCGACGCGAGGAGCTGGTACAGGACGAAGAGGAAGTCCGGGACGCTGGACGCGGTCACGACTTTCTCCTGGGATTCGTACAGGTTTCCGTTGACGGTCGCGACGACTTTGAAGTACAGGGTGCCGGCGCCGGACGGCAAGGACAGTCCGCTCGCGGTGTACGACTGCCGCGTCTGTCCCGTCTGCGCCGGCGTCGAGTTTCCGAGCCTCCCCGACATGGTCCCCCAGACGACGTGGGTGTCCGTTACGGCCATGCCGGCGGGTCCCAGGACCGACCACGTCACGTCGAACTTCGAGCTGCTCGATACGGATGACGGGAAGGAGTTCACGTAGATGAACGGCGTATTGAGTGCGTTGAGCGCGTTCCACGCATTCACGACACCCCAGCCGTAGTTCGTGTTGTATCCGTTCCCAACGGGTTGGACCGCCGTCCGGTTCAGGACGTCCCACAACTCCGAGTTCGTCAGGCTTGGGTCCTCGGAGAGAAGGAGGGCGGCGGCGCCCGTAACGAAGGGCGTCGAGAACGAGGTCCCGCGCAGGTAGTGGACCGCGTTGCCGTTGTTGCTTCCGTCCAGCGTGAGGATCCGGTCCCCCGGAGCCGAGAGGCTGAGCCCGGGACCGAAGTTGGAGAACGACGCGCGCGAACCCGTCTCATCAATCGCGGCGACTGACACGACGTTCGGCAATCGCGCCGGATAGTCGAGCGTCCCCGTCCCGGAATTGCCGGCTGCGGCGGTGATCAGCGCACCCTTGGACCATGCGTAGTTGATCGCGAGTTCGATGTCCGTCGGTCCCCCGAACGTCTGGTTCGTCCCGAGGGAGAGGTTGATCACTTTCGCGCCGTGATCCGCGGCGTACATAATCGCCTGCGAGACGTTGAACGAGGATCCCTGGCCGTTCGGCCCGAGCGCCCGGACCGCCATGACGCTCACCTGTGCCGTGCCGGCGATCCCTTGGCCGTTGTCCGTGATCGCCGCGATGACGCCCGCGACCCCGGTGCCATGATAGATCCCATTCGGGTCGATGTCCATCGGGTTGCTGTCCCCGTCGACGTAGTCGTGGCCGTGGGTCCCGTCGATCGGGTTGGTCCACATGTTCGCCTGGATGTCCGGGTGGGTCCACCAGACGCCGGTGTCGACGACCGCCACCACGACCGAGCTATTCCCGAGGGTCACGCCCCAGGCGTTCGGTGCGCCGATCGACTGCAATCCCCATTCATCCACGTAGAACGGGTCGTTCGGGAACTCCGTGTGAAGCGGGAAGTTCGTGATGACGGTCGGCTTCGCCGTCGCGACGACGGCGGCCCCGGGGACGAACGCGCCCGCGATCGCCAACACGGCGATAGTGGCGGCGAACCGCCGGACGAGGGCGCTCATTCGGGCCGACAACGGGGGAGGCCTCCGCGATTTCGAGGGGCGGAAGTGAGCTATGTCCCGCGCCCCCTCATAAACCTCTGCCCGTGATTGTCAGCCGTTGACATCCGAGCGGTTGTCAGAGGCGCTTCGCGAGTTCGGCGATCTTCGCGCTCGCGCCGCCTTTGATCGGCGTGCCGTGCCCCATGACGACATTTTCGAAATGGAATTTCGCGAGCTTCTTGATCGATTCGCGGTGTTGAGTTGGGTCGACATTGTACTGGTCCGGCATCGGCCGGAGGCCCGATTCGTTGTTCACGGCGTCGCCTGCGATGCAGAAGGAACGCGATTCATCGAGGAGCGACATGCTGCCGCGCGTGTGACCCGGCGTGAAGATCATCCGCAAACCGTCGTGGACCTGTCCGTCGTCGAGGGGTACGTCCACCACGGTGCCGGGATGGCGCTGGATGCCGGGCGGTCCGTCGTAGACGCGCTTGCGGGCGATGAACTCCGCTTCGACCCGCGACGAGGCGACTTTCGCGGGCGAACCGTGCTTGATGGCCGCGAGCCCGCCGACGTGGTCCGGGTGGGTATGGGTGATGAAGATCGTCGAGAGGTCTTTCGGCTTCACTTTGATCCGCGAAAGGTAGTCGAGGACTTTCCCCGCATCCGCGTCCGCGGACGTGTCGACGAGTACGAGCCGATCGTCGACGAGCAAGGTCGTCGTCGCATACGTCTCGATCACGTGGACGCCCTTCAGGAATTCCATCGTCCCGCCCGAGGAGCCGACGACTGTCCGCGGACTTATTCCTTTCGTGCGTTGCGTTGCAGCACGATGCAACTCGTGGGGTTCTTATGGGGCGGCCGACTTACCCGCTGCGGGTGCGGAGCATAGCGCTCACGGATGTCCTGGCCCGCGTCGAGGCCGACTCGGAGAAAGCCCTCGAAGTCCTCAAGGAATACGTCCGATTCCCGACGATCTCGGCCCACAAGCGGGCCCAGCCGGAGACGGCCGCCTTCGTGCGGCGGCTCCTCGCCGAGAACGGCTTCGAGGCCCGCGAGGTCCCGACGGAGGGCGGCCCGAACGTCGTCTTCGGCCAGATGATCGTCGACGAACGCAAGCCGACGCTGCTGATGTACCAGCACTACGACGTCCAGCCCGTCGACCCGTTGAACGAATGGAAGCGGGATCCGTTCGATCCCACGATCCAGGACGGCAAATTCTGGGGTCGCGGCTGCGCGGACACGAAAGGCAACCTGATCATGCAGCTCCTCGCGGTCCAAGCGTGGCAGTCCGTCGAAGGGCGGCCTCCCATCAATCTGAAGTTCGTCGTCGAGGGGGAGGAAGAGGTCGGGAGCCCGCATTTCGCCTCCTTCGTGAACGCGAACAAGGAGATCCTGGGCGCGGAGGGCGCGACGATCGAGGGCGGCGATCACCTCCACGAGGGCACGCCGAAGATCGAGCTCGGATGCAAAGGCATCCTCTACGTCGAGATGACCAGCCGCACCGCGAAGGTGGACCAGCACTCCTCGTACGCGGCAATCGCGCCGAACCCTGCGTGGCGACTGATCCACGCGCTCATGACGTTACGCGACGCGAAGGGTCGGATCAAGATCGCCGGCTGGTACGCCGACGCACGGCGTCCGAGCGCCCGCGAGTTGCGGTACCTGCGCGCGAGTGCGTTCAAGGCGGAGGCCCTCAAAGAGTTCTGGGGCGTCTCCGAATTCATCGGCGGCGGGAGCGATTTCGAACTGCTCCGGCGCCTGATCTATTCCCCGACTTGCACGATTTGCGGCTTCGTGAGCGGGTACATCGAGCAGGGCACGAAGACCGTGAACCCCGCGGTCGCGAAAGCGAAGATCGACTTCCGACTCGTTCCGAATATGACTCAGGAGAAGCAGCTCGCGAAACTCCGGGAGCATCTGACTTCGAAGGGGTTCGGCGACATCGAGCTCTCTCCCGCGAAGGAGTCCCTCGAGTCCGCCGCCATCTCCCTGAGCGCGCGGGTCGTGAAAGCCGCGATCAAGGGCTCCGTCGATGCGTACGGGCGGGAGCCGGAGGTCTGGCCTTGGTCTCCGGGCGCCTCCGCCCATGGGTTCTTCAACAAGGTCGTCGGCGTGCCATCGATTTCCGGCCCCGGGGTTTCGTACGACGGCTCGAACTACCATGCGCCGAACGAGCACTTCCGCCTCCCGGATTTCGTCGGCGGTGCGAAGCACATGGCCGCGATGTTTGCCCGGATGTGAGCGGGCGCGGGGTCGCCTCGACCGGGAGGGGAACGGCCCCACAAACCCTTAAGGCCCCCCGGGAGTTCGCCCCGCGCAATGGACACGGATGTCAACCTCTGCAAGGTCGAGGACATCTCGGACGGCGGGATGAAACACTTCGAGATCATGGGGTACGACATCCTCGTCGTGCGGCTCGAGGACCGCTTTTTCTGCGTGGATGCGGCTTGCACGTACAAGTGGGCCATGCTGACGGACGGACTCGTGGACCGGGACAAGCTCGTGATCACGTGCAAAGACTGTAGCGGATCGTGGGACCTTCAGACCGGACAGCCGCGAGGGTCCCCGGCGAAGTTCCCCTTGACCGTGTACCGCGCCGAAGCGGTGGGCGACGACCTAATCGTGACGTTCACGTACTGACGCCGTCCACGTACGCGCGTGCGAATTGGCGAGAAAAGGCTTATCAACGAGCGGTCCCTCGCTCGGTTCGTCCGTCAATTCCCGTGATGAACCGAGTCGGCCGCATCGCGCACCGACCACGTTCTCATCGAGCGTTGAGGCGGTGATGACGATGCCCGACGACAAGGACCAGCAGTTCACGCGTATGTGGAACGAAGAGAACAAGTCGAAGCGGGAAAAGTTCCGAAACCTGATGAAATCGAAGCTCGACGTCCTGCATGTCGAGGTCACGGAGGAGAACGCCCGCGCGTTTTGGAACGGCCGACTCGCGGTCCGCCAGCCCGAGCGTCTCTACCAGATTCCGGAGCGATCGGAGGAACGTCGCCCCCCGCGGCGCCGTTGACGGGACCCAGTCTCGATCCCAAAGGATACCCCGTGCTGGAGCGCTCTAGCGCTCCCGCTCATGAAGGCGAAAAAATGGGCCCTGGCCCGAAGGCCAGGAAGAAGAAAATCGATTTCGCTCAGTACCGGCGCCGACCGCGGTCCCGTCGGTCCCGGTCCCGGCTGCCGCCGCCACTGCGGTTGCCGCTGAAGGTCCCGAACTCGAACTGCCGGTCTCCGCCAGTGCGCTCCCGTCGCTCGCCGCTGTAGCCACCGCTTCGGTAGCGCGGCTCGCGCTCGTACTCCACCGCGCTGACGTCCAGGGCGGTGTTGACGGTCTCGATGGCCTGGTCCGACTTCGTCATCGTGCCGTACTTTCCGACGTTCAGCCGGATGTGGCCCCGCACGAGGGTGACGTAGCCGTTGTCGATCAAGAGCGTCTCATCCTTGTGGACGTTCCCGATCTGGTCATTCCAGAGCGTCAGGAGGACCGTGCCGGTCTCGTCACCGACCGTCGCCTCGACGAGCTTTCGTGCTTCGCCGAACTTCGACGTGATCTCTCGCTCTTCGCTCAATCCGAGGACCTTGACTCGAACGTTCACCTGTTTGGTGGACGGGGTCAAGTCCTTCACTTTGGTCATTGCCTTGTCTTCCATGTTCTCACTTCTGCCGACACAAGCCGCCGAGTCGCAAAGGCCGGAAAAACCGTCACCAGGCGAATTCAGACGATGTGGGCTGTGTCCCGTTTACGAGCCCCTCCTATAAAAACGTTCGGAGCGGAGCGGCGCGACGAACCACCTCGTTCGAATGAATGTCCGCACGAACGTCGCAACCCCTCGAGCGGGATCACGTCGGCGACGCCAACTATTTAGCGCGTCCTCGGGTTCTCTGCGCGCTCATGCTGGTCGACGCCTTCGGACGTGAGGTGACGGACATCCGCGTCAGCGTCACGAAGCGATGCAATTTCGGCTGCATTTACTGCCACGATGAGGGCCTCGGTCCCATCTTGAGGCCGCGAATGCCCCATGAGGACGAGATGTCCGTGGAGCAGATCGAACGGCTCCTCCGCGTCGCGCGCGAATTCGGCATTCGGTCCGTGAAATTCACGGGCGGGGAGCCGCTCGTTCGTCTGGACATGGAGGAGATCATCGATCGTTCCGTTCGCCAGATTCCCGACGTGTCGATGACGACGAACGGATCGATGCTTGCGAAGCGCGCGGAGGGGCTGCGTGCCGCTGGGTTGAAGCGCGTGAACGTCTCCGTCGACTCCCTCGATCCCGCCGCGTTCCGGGACATCCGGAAGGGCGAGCTGGCACCCGTCCTCCGAGGAATCCGGGAGGCGCTCCGAGTTGGGTTGAAGCCCGTCAAGCTGAACATGGTCGTGTTCAAACAGACGCTCCCGCACATCCCCCGGATGATCGAGTACATCTCCGACGGCGACGGCCTGAAGCTCCAGTTGATCCAGTTCATGCCGGAACTCGTCGGCCAAGAAGATTGGATGGTCGACATCGACGCACTCAAGAAGTGGCTCGAGGTTCGCGCCGACAAGATCCTCGTGCGGGAGATGCACCACCGCCGGATCTACATCTTCAACGGCGCGGAGGTCGAAGTCGTGGACCCGGTGTACAACGCAGAGTTCTGCATGAACTGCCACAGGATCCGCGTCACACACCAAGGTGAGTTGAAAGGGTGCTTGAATCGGAACGATGACCTCATCCCGACCCGCGGCCTCGATGACGATGGCCTGCGAGACGCCTTCCGCCGGGTCGTTGCAAACCGGGTCCCGTACTACGGAGCTTTCGTCAAAGAGTTTCCGCGGAGAGATTCGCAACACGCCACGCCCATTGAGTTCCCAATCTTCGCGGGCGCTTGAATTCCGCGAATCCTCAAATACGCCCTCGGTGTCCGCAGCCTCGTGGAAGGGGGGACCCGCACCGTCGAGGACGTACTCCGACAGGGAGGCTTCACGGCTTTCCATCGTCGGCTGGTCCTCCTGACCGGATTCGCCTGGACGTTCGTGGCGTTCGAAATCATCTTGATCGGATTCGTCCTGCCCGCGATCTTCGCCGAGTTCGGTTTGACGCCCGCGAACAACCCAATCCTGTACTTTCTGGTCGCCTCGGCGACGCTCATGGGCTCGTTCATCGGGAGCCTGATCCTCGGTCGCCTGGCCGATGCCCGCGGCCGCCGGATGGTCTTTCTCACGAGCATCCTGTGGTACTCCGTTTTCACGGCCCTCACGGCGCTGTCGTGGGATCCGTGGAGCGTCTTTGGATTCCGGTTCCTTGCGGGACTTGGCCTCGGGGGGATTCTGGTCGTCGACCCATCGATGCTTTCGGAATTCCTCCCGCCGCAATCCCGCGGACGATTCATGGTCTTGCTGGACTTCTTCTGGCCGATCGGGTTCCTGCTCGCGATCGCATTCTGGTGGATTTTCATCATTCAGGGCGGCGGACAATGGCGACTGCTGTTTGTCGTCGCGGCGTTCCCCGCCTTCATCGCGTTCCTCGCGCGGATTACGGTCCCTGAGAGCCCGTTCTATTATGCACGCCACGGTCGGCTGGGAGAGGCGGCCGATGTCCTGACACGTGTCACAGCGTCGGATGTCCAGGAGTCATCCCTGTCTCGGGAGCAGACCATCCCGCGGGCGCCCCTCACGGCGCTGTTCGGAGGTTCTCTGTTGCGGCGTTCGGCCGTGACCGTCATCGTATGGATCGCGCTGAACTTCAGTTACTACGGCCTCTTTCTCTCGCTCCCCTTTGCGCTTCCGGTGTTCGGAGCGGTCGGGTCTGACGTCGGCCTTCTCGCCTCGTTCTTCATCGTCTCGGCCTTCGCCCAGTTTCCGGGGTACGGAGTCTCCATGTATCTCGTCGAGAAGTGGGGGCGCAAACGAACC